>Ga0209694_1000842_pt1 | contig 40751 bp, 46 predicted proteins | sample GluameincwithD2O_FD_187499 | JGI IMG/M metagenome (GOLD analysis project Ga0209694, IMG submission 187499) | Mouse cecum microbial communities from Vienna, Austria - Glucosamine amended microcosms incubated with D2O (SPAdes) (version 2) | ecosystem: Host-associated > Mammals > Digestive system >... | reverse complement strand
TGTTTAATTATCAAGGTTCTGTGCTGTTTCGTTGTATCTTCGCGACAGCTTTAATAGATTATCACATCTTTCGTCGCTTGTCAACAACTTTTTTAAATTATTTTTTGCTGTCATTTTTCAAAAAAGTTTTGTCATCCGACAGCTCATCTAGATTACCACATTTGTCATTTCTTGTCAACACATTTTTTCTAATTTTTTCAAATTATTTTAATCAGCAATTCCGAACATATTTATTCATTGCTATATTCTGTGTTTCCTGCAAAAACCTGCAAATGGAATCTTAGCCATAAAAACTGCCTGAACATGCTCCAGACAGCTTTACGGTTAACGGAGAAGGAGGGATTTGAACCCTCGCGCCGCTATTAACGACCTACTCCCTTTCCAGGGGAGCCCCTTCGGCCAGCTTGGGTACTTCTCCATAACTGCTCGATATTTCGAACTCGTTTAATACTATACAACAGCAATCGCCAATTGTCTAGTCCTAATTTTTAATTTTTTTAAATTTTTTCACACAAATTGACAACATACGATAAAAGAGGGATCTGGCGAAACTCTAGACGTCGGAAAACCAGTGTGCTGACCGTATTATATCCGTCGAAACTCCGCAAAATATTCGCTCATCTGCAAAGCAGATTTTCGACGGCGCAGCGGTGGCTACGGATAGGAGATCCAACGCGGCAGACGGGCGGATAGGCAAGGATGTTTGGCTGAATATAACGCGGCCAGCACATTAACAACCTTTTAGTCTTCCCCTTCTTCACAAGAGTCTGCATTGCATCTAAAGAAACAAGAAGTTTCGAACCGGTTAATACAAAAAGAACTCTGCATAAGCAAAGCTCTCTGTAAGCGGAGAGGGTGGGATTCGAACCCACGCGCCCTTGCGGACAAACGGTTTTCAAGACCGCCTCGTTATGACCACTTCGATACCTCTCCAAATATCCAGTTATCCTGCCGTTCTTGACGACACGGATTATTCTATCACACAACATTTCTGCCGTCAATAACTATTTTCCATTTTTCCCATCTTTTTCAAATCTATTCATCATTTCTACAGATGATTGCGAAAAATTTCTCCATCAGTCTCCTGAAATCCTATGTGTCTACACGAATACATGCTTTTTGGCGCAGGCTTGACAGACGCAAGATTACCGCAAAAATGCTTCGGCAATCTTAAGATCCTCCGGCGTCGTAATCTTGATATTCTCGTATGATCCCTCGAACAGCTTCACCGGCGTCTTCATCATCAGCTCCACCGCCATCGCGTCATCCGTCACCTGTGTATGTTCTTCCTGCATCAGCCTGGAATATGCCTCTGTGATCAGGTTCTTCTCAAAGATCTGAGGCGTCTGCACCGTCCAGACGTATTTCCGCTCGGGCGTATTGACCGCAAACGCATCCTCGTCCACCAGCTTGACCGTATCCTTGCTTGGCATTCCCGCGACGCAGGCGGCGAATTGTTCCACAGTCTTATAACCCCGCGTCAGGATCGCCTCATCCACGAAGGGACGGGCTCCGTCATGGATGAAGACATAGGCTGTTTCCGGATCCTCCCGGAGCGCCTTAAGCCCCTGCCAGACGGAATCATAACGTTCCGCTCCGCCTTCCACTACTGCATGTACTTTGGAGAGATCGTATTTCCCCACAATCTCATCCTGCACATAAGATACCTCGCCTTCTCCCGCCACGAGTACGATCGTATCCATGATCTGTGAATCCTGAAATGCTTTTAATGCGTAATAGATCAACGGCTTCCCCGCCAGTTCCATATATTGCTTCGCCACAGCGGTCCCCATACGTTTCCCCTTGCCGGCGGCAAGCACGATCGCCGCACAGCGTTTCTTATCCTGCATATTCATAGTCTATCTCTCCCCGAGCTTCAGATTCGGAACCGCATTCAGATCCCATCCATGCCTCGTTCCATTGATGTACTCATAGTAAGCCGCCGCTCCGATCATCGCCGCATTGTCCGTACAATAAACCGGCGACGGATAGTAGAACTTTACTCCGCGTCTTTCACACGCTTCCTTCATCGACACACGCAGCGCACTGTTCGACGCAACTCCGCCTGCGATCGCAAACTTGTCTATATGATACTCCTCCACCGCGTGCATCGCGTTATCCACCAGCACGTCTGTAACCGCCTTCTGGAAAGATGCGGCAACATCCGCCTGGCTGAATTCTTCCCCCTTCATCCGGCATCCGTTGATATAATTCAGGACGGCTGACTTCATCCCGCTGAAGCTGAAATCATAAGGCGCGTCTGCCACGTGCGCCCGGGGAAATGCGATCGCCTCCGGATCGCCCTCTTTCGACACCTTGTCGATCTTAGGCCCGCCGGGATAGCCAAGCCCGATCGCCCGCGCCACCTTGTCAAATGCTTCTCCCGCCGCGTCGTCTCTGGTCCGTCCGATGATATCGAACTTCCCATAATCCCTCACCCGGACGAGATGTGTATGCCCGCCGGACACCACCAATGAGAAAAACGGAGGCTTAAGCTCTGGGTGCTCGATAAAATTCGCCGCAATATGGCCTTCTATGTGATGAACCCCGATCAGGGGCTTCTTTGCCGCGTAAGCGATCGCCTTCGCCTCTGCCACTCCCACAAGGAGCGCTCCCACAAGCCCCGGTCCATACGTCACTCCGATCGCATCAATCTCTTCGAATGACACCTTCGCCTCTGCAAGCGCCGCCTCGATCACCTGGTTGATCTTCTCTATATGCTTCCTGGATGCGATCTCAGGCACCACCCCGCCGTACAGGGTATGGAGATCGATCTGGGAAGAGATGATATTAGACTTTACCTCACGGCCGTTCCTTACGACTGCCGCCGCCGTCTCGTCACAGGAGCTTTCGATCGCCAGGATCACGATATCCTCTTTTGTAATATTTTCTTCCGACATCTTTTCTTTCTGCACGCTTTCTTTCAATATCCCCTCTTTACCGCACATACGCAGCCCTCCTGCCCCATTACAAAATATGCTTTCCGCCACTTCTTTCAATCCGAAAAGACAAGCTCGACCGACCTTCTGTCCTTCGCGGCGACCGACCGGGGAAAGATCGAGCGCACTTCGTCCATGAATTCCTCCGGCTTCATCAGGGACGGGCTGTAATGTGTCAGCCACATCTCGTTCACATCCGCCTCCTTCGCAAGCTGTGCCGCTTCGTAGAAGGTCATATGCTTATATTCTTTCGCCTTCTTAAGCTTATCCTTCTCTCCGTACATCCCTTCACATACGAAAAGATCCGAACCTGCCGCATTCTTCTTAATGGACTCTGTCGGTCTTGTATCCGTACAGTATGTGATCTTAAGCCCCTTCCTTGCGGGGCCAAGAACCATGTCCGGCGTGCAGAGGGTTCCGTCGATCTCCACAGCCTCTCCCTTCTGCAACGTACCCCAGAACTTCTGGGGGATTCCCGCGGCGTTGGCGCGCTCCACATCGAACTTGCCCGCACGGTCAACCTCCAGCGTATAGCCATAACAGAGGACATTGTGATTTACCCGAAACGCTTTAAGCCGGTAGCCATTCATCTCGAATGTCTGCTCCGGCTCTGTAATCTCCATATATCTGATCGGGAAGGGCAGTTCCGGCGCGATCACCCGCAAGGCGTTCACTACACGTTCCAATCCCTTAGGCCCTATTAATGTCAAAGGCTCTGTCCGGTCTGCATTTCCCATGGTGAGCAGAAGACCGGGAAGCCCGCTGACATGATCTCCGTGATAATGCGTAAAACAGATCACATCGATCGGCTTAAAGCTCCACCCTTTCTCCTTGATCGCGATCTGCGTCCCTTCTCCGCAGTCGATCAGCACACTGCTGCCGTTATACCGTATCATAAGCGCCGTCAGCCAACGATACGGCAGCGGCATCATCCCTCCTGTTCCCAACAAACATACATCTAACATAACTTACTTCTCCCGCCTGTCTTAATATTCGTATCAACCGTGCGTCTGCAAAGCGGCGATATAAGAGACTATATCCGGTTTCGAAGATGTACCGGCTAATTTTTCATTTTAATCCGGAAACTCCTGATCAATTCATCATAACAATCCTCGCAGAGATCGAAGCAGTCTACCTGGTTATCTCTTCTTGAGTGATACCCCCAGCGCTTCTCCACCTCCAGTACATCTTCCTGGGGAATTCCTCCGTGGACCAGGATCTCCCTTCCGCACTTATTACAAATGATCTTCTCTATCTTCTCTGTTCTCTCTAGCTCTGTTCTATACTGGCGCATATAATTCCTCCTGCAGGTACTTATTGATCTGTGCAGATCATTTTTCATCATCGTTACGCCTACATTATATCCGCTTCGCCGTTCACTTTCCAGTGGAAACTGTTGTCATGCCTGGCATCTCATTTCCGAAAATACCATTTCCTCACAACAGCTCCTGCCTATAGCCTCTTGCTCATCAGAAGCGCGTCTTCGCATGGATCGGCGTAGTACCCCTTACGCACTCCGTCTTCTATGAACCCATGCTTTTTATAAAAAGAGATCGCCGCGCTATTGCTTCTTCTTACTTCTAGCATCAGCCTTCGGATCCCTTTATCCATACAGAGCTCTTCAAGCTGCAAAAGGAGATACCCCGCAGCCCCTTGGCGCCGGCAGGAAGGCTCTACCGCGATCCGCGCGATCTCCCCTTCATCCAGCACATAATACAGGATCACATAACCTATCACCGCACCGTCTTTCCAGATACCGAGCAGCGCCGTATGCTCCTGCCTGAGAGTCTCTTTTATCCCGTCCTGCGTCCATGGATCCGGGAATATCTCCCTTTCCAGCGCCGCAAGATCTGCCGCGTCATCTTCCTCAATCCTCCGGGCGCTCCATGCATGTAGCTTCCCGCTTATCATAACGCTTTTATATCCTGGATCAGCTCGTCCACGGCTTCTTCCCTGGTCGCCCAGCTGGTACAGAATCTGACTGCACTGTGGGCATCATCCATCTTCTCCCACAATTCAAAGGAATACTTTTCCTTCAGCTTCCTAACGTGCTCATCCGGAAGGATCGGAAATTGTTGATTTGTAAAAGAATCGTACCGCAATCTATATCCTTTTGCTATAAATGCTTCTCTCAGCCTGATCGCAAGCTCATCTGCATGCCTGGCGATCTCATAATATAACCCGTCCGTAAACAGCGTATCAAACTGGAGCCCAAGAAGCCGCCCTTTCGCCAGCATGCCGCCCTTCTGCTTGATCAGATAGCGGAAATCCTTCTTCCACATCGGATCGCATATCACGACCGCCTCTCCGAACAAGGCTCCGACCTTCGTCCCGCCTATATAAAATACATCCACAAGCCCGGCAATGTCCTTAAGCGTAAGTGTGTTCACCTCCGCCATCAGCCCGTATCCCAGCCTTGCTCCGTCTAGGAAAACCGGAAGCCCAAGCTCCCGACAAGTATCATGTATATCCTGGAGTTCCTTTCTGCCGTAAAGAGTCCCGTTTTCTGTCGGCTGCGAGATATACACCATGCCAGGCTGTACAGTATGTTCATGGTTCGCATCATTCCAATGCATCTCATAGGCATGCCTTATCTGAGCCGCCGTGATCCTGCCATCTTCACTTGGAAGCGCCAGGACTTTATGCCCGATCGCCTCTATCGCTCCGGTCTCATGTACATTCACATGCCCGGTCACCGCCGCCAGCACTCCCTGATGTGGGCGCAGGATGGAGGCGATCACCGTAAGGTTGGTCTGTGTCCCGCCCACGAGGAAATGTACATCTACATCCATACCGCCGCACTGGTCCTTGATCCGCTCCTTCGCACTGCGGCAGAAAGGATCCTCCCCATACCCCGCCGTCTGGACAAAATTCGTCTCTTCCAGCTTCTTTATGATGGACGGGTGCGCCCCTTCCAGATAATCACATTCAAATCGGATCATAACATAACCTCTCCTTTCGTTCCCGCTCTGCCTGCGATACACGCAGGTAGTCCGGCTGATGCTCTGCAGCCGTCTCAAGCCTTCCCTCTTTATAATACCGGATCCCCAGCGCTCCGACCGCCGCCGCCCGCTGCCGGTTCAGATGCGCCGGCGCAAAGGATATCTTCCTTCCCGCCATGATCTTCTCTTCCAACGCTTCCCTAAATACCGGGACGCCGTCTCCAAGAAATATGATCTCTCTGCCATATGCCTGCAGCTTTTCCCCAAGCTCTTCGATCGAGACTGCCATCTGGTCATTCAGAACCACTAATTCATTGCCGTCAAATTCATAGATCCCTGTATAGACCTGCCCTCTTCTGGCATCCAGGATCGGACAGACGATCTTATCCGTACCGCAAAGATTGTATGCCAGTCCATGCAGTGTCGGCACATGGATCAGAGGCTTTTGGAGCGCCAGCCCCAGTCCTTTTGCCGTCGCCGAGCCAATACGGAGTCCCGTAAATGACCCCGGGCCTGCCGCCACCGCTATGGCGTCTATACTTTCCAGATCCAATTCTGTCATCTGCGATACTTCATCTAACATCGGAAGAAGCGTCTGCGAATGAGTCTTCTTGTAATTTACCGTATATTCTGCAACCGTCACTTCTTCTGCCGGTCCTTCCTCCACGACCGCTATGCTCGCCACAAGTCCGGAACTGTCCATCGCTAATATTCGCATATACTGATCCTCCGATAATCAAATCCTTGTTCCAGGTTCTTCTCGATCCTGATCTCTGTATAATGCTTGGGCAGTATCTCTTCGATCAGATCCGCCCACTCGATCAGGCTGACTCCATCCCCGTAAATATAGTCCTCGTAACCGATCTCTTCCATCTCTTCTACGTCTCCGATCCGGTAAACGTCAAAATGATAGAAGGGCAGCCGCCCTTCTTCATAGATCTGTACGATCGTAAATGTCGGGCTGCTGACCGGCTCATGGATCTCCAGGCCGCAGGCAACGCCTTTGGTGAATACGGTCTTTCCAACCCCCAGATCCCCGATCAGAGTGTACACCTGCCCTGCCCGCGCCTCTCTTCCCATCCGAACGCCCAGTTCATAGGTCTCTTGTTCCGAATTCGTTTCTATCGTCATAGGAAACATCCTCTCTGTCTCTCTGTAAATATGTCAGCATCATGAACTGCCGCCGATATCCAGGCGATCGGCGACAAATTCCCGTTCCGTCATTATAACACATCTTTCTTTTCGGCGCTACTCATGATATACTTATTTTATAATTCCGGATATCTATAGTTGCTTTTCACATCGTATAACACAAACGTGTTGCTGTGAACTGCAGCTATCTTTTATCATACCATCATCTATAAGGAGGATTTTTTATGAAATTTACATTCTATCACAACAACATCAACGTACTGGATCTTGAAAAATCAGTGGAATTCTACAAGAAAGCGCTTGGGCTTACGATCACAAAAGAACACGAAGCCGAGGACGGAAGCTTTAAGCTGGTATTCATGGGAGACGGCGCGACGCCGCATCTTCTGGAGCTCACCTGGCTGCGCGATATGGACAGGCCTTATGAATTAGGCGACAACGAATTTCACCTCGCCATGCAGGTAGACGATCTGGACGCTGCGCTGGCTCTTCATAAAGAGATGGATTGTGTGTGCTTTGAAAATCCGGATATGGGCATCTACTTTATCAACGATCCCGACGGATACTGGATCGAGATCTGCCCTGCTGCCTGATCACTGTGCAATCTGCATTCTATCTTACAAACGATACCGCTTCGCCTGCACTGCCGTAAACATCGTTTGAACGGATAGAATGCAGGTCACAAAGCTGCTTATGAACTCCCCATCTTGAGGATCGGGCTGATCTTCTTATAGATCAAAAGCACGATCACCGATACCAGAAATCCTTTCAGCAGATTGAATGGCACCACAACAAATAGTGCGAAAGTCGTAAGGCTTGTAATAGACGGGTTCACGGCTGAACCCATACCGATCAGCGCATCCATCGGCATTCCAAATGCCTTGGCATAAGTTGGCAATAACACAAAGGCATTCAGAAAGCCTCCCACCACCGTCATAAATAACGTCCCCATCGCCATTCCCGCGATCGCTCCTGCCTTGGTCCGCTTCTTCTTGTAAACCATCGCCGCAGGTACTACAAGCGAACAGCCGATCAGAAAATTCGCGAATTCTCCCACACCTGCCGTATCGGTCCCGTTAACAGCAAAGTTCAGCAGGATCTTCAGAAATTCGATCACCGCGCCTGCAATCGGTCCCATCGTAAAGCATCCCACCATGACCGGCACCTCACTAAAATCAATCTCATAGAATGCCGGTGCAAAAGGCAATGGAATCTCAAACAACATCAATACCACCGATATGGCGGCAAGCATCCCCATCTGTGCCATCCGTCTCACATTTGCCTTCGGTTTCCTACCGGTCTTCGTAACTGTATCCGTATTCATCTTCTACCTCTCCTTCTCTCTTCAGAACCCCGTTCTTCCTTCGGAAGTCCTACCATTATAATCTATCATCACAGCAATTTCAATATAAACCAGAATAAACCAGAAATTTCATTTCCTTTTCCCAGTTGTCATGCTATAATCTCATAAGAATTCCATCCAACTGCCTTCTTTTGACAAAGGCAGGGCAAAAAAACAATAAGCAACAACCGAAAGAAAGGAACGATTACAGATCATGTGGATTGCAGATAACTGGAACGATTACGAAGTCATAGACTGCAGCAAAGGCGAGAAATTAGAACGTTGGGGCGAATATATCCTGATCCGTCCGGATCCTCAGATCATATGGGACACCCCAAGAGACGACCGCGGCTGGAAGCATAAGAACGGCCATTACCACCGCAGTAAGAAAGGCGGCGGCGACTGGGAATTCTTTCAACTGCCAAAACAATGGCAGATCCACTACAAGGAGCTGACCTTCAACTTGAAACCCTTCAGTTTCAAGCATACCGGCCTTTTCCCTGAACAGGCGGCAAACTGGGACTGGTTTTCAAGGAAGATACGCTGCGCCGGGCGTCCGGTCAAGGTACTGAATCTATTCGCATACACCGGCGGCGCTACATTGGCGGCGGCGGCTGCCGGAGCCAGCGTGACCCATGTGGACGCCTCGAAAGGAATGGTCGGCTGGGCAAAAGAGAACGCCGCTTCCTCCGGCCTTGCCGACAAGCCGATCCGTTGGCTGGTGGATGATTGTGTAAAATTCGTAGACAGAGAGATCCGCCGCGGGAACCGCTATGATGCCATCATTATGGATCCCCCCTCTTATGGAAGAGGACCCAAAGGAGAGATCTGGAAGATCGAGGATGCCATCCATCCTCTGATCCGGTCATGCACAAAGCTTTTATCCGATCAGCCTCTATTCTTCCTGGTCAACTCCTATACTACCGGGCTCGCTCCTGCCGTACTGACTTACATGCTCGGAACCGAGCTTAAGAGATTTTGCGGCAGTGTGGAATCTCAGGAAATCGGTCTCCCGGTCTCCCGCTCCGGACTGGTGCTGCCATGCGGCGCTTCCGGCCGTTGGGAGGATGCTGCCGTCTGACCACCGGCATGCCGCTTGGTTCGTTGCTCGCGGGAATAACTGCCGTATCCTGCGTGAATATGGCAGTTATTCATTATTCGTTATTTGTTATGGGTTATACTAGAATTCAACTCCCCGTCCTAATGCATCTTTCAGATAGGTAGCCACATCCTCCAGCTTATGGACGATCTCCATCTTCTCTTCCCACTCTTCACCCTCCATGCCCTTATTGATCAGACATTTCTGAATATGCTTCACTTCTTTGATCAATTCTTCTGTCATAATCCTTCCCTCCTGTCAGTCTCATACACGCTCAGAATCTCTCAAAACCAAATCCGATAAGATTCCAAAAGCATGTTTTGTATTGAAAAGTCACCTGGTCTTCACCTGTATCTATTATACCACATTCTTCCCTGATACACACACGAAATCTAAAATTCTAACGGATCCTGCATCCTGTCCGCACAATACTGCAGCAGCATGTCTCTTACTTCTTCCATCTGACTCCTCGTCTCCGGATCCGAATAGGGTATCCTTCCGATCAGACGGTTCACATAGTCGTGTTCACAGATCAATTCTACGGACACCTTATAATTTATATCAAAGAAATATGCCAGATACGATAACCAATAATCCATCTTCGTCTTTCTCATGGAAGACAGTATTGATTCTTTTCTTCTGAACTGTTCCAGGACTTCTCTGCTGATCTTTGTCTTTCCCACCTCTTTTTCCGACACTCCGAGGATCGTCTCTATGTCATCTTCCAGTTTCACCCGGCAATTGTCTAATTTGTCCGCATCCCGGATGATACGTGCATGAAGAAGCTCTCGCTCCTCTTCGATCCCCTCCAGCCGGAAATCACTGTGCCTGGCAATGGCAGTCCGGATCACCGGATCCCACCGCCCGTCTTCTATAAAACTTCGGATCAGCCCTTCTTCGAACAGGGTCCAAACGCCGAACGCAGCATGATCCATCGTGTCCGGTTCAAAACTGTCATACCGTTTCAACTGTTCAAACCTTCCGATATCATGCAGCAATCCGATCATCTGCGCCAGTTCCTGGTCTTCTCTTGACAATCCCAGCCTCCCGGCGATCTGACGGCTGTATTCCGTCACTCCATATGTATGGACGATCTTCAAGCGCACTTTGTCGTTCTCTCTGTCATAATCCGATAAATATTCTTCAAATTTTCTTTTTGCCTGTTGCAATTCCATAGATCTTCTCCTTGTCATTCCGGAAATATGGATTCCAATGTTAATCTTTGACTCTTTCCACCAATTCCTATATAATATAATAAAAACTCATGTACCGGCAGTTCTTTTGTTCTGCCGGCTTGTTCATGAATCCTATGGAGGTAGATCACTTTGAACATGAATTTTAATCAGCTTGCAATGATCCAAAAATTAAAAACATGCATGGAACAGTTCCGTATGAATCACCCCAAATTCCCTATGTTCCTGAATGCGGTATCCAGGGAAGCCCTCATCGAAGGAAGCGTTATTGAGATAACCGTAACCACACCGGAGGGAAAGAATTACTGCTCGAATATCAAGCTTAAGCAGGAAGACCTGGAACTGGTAGAGTGTCTGAAGTCGCTGCATTAGAGCGTGTCTGGATGAACGGCGGATAAAGTTTTGCATTCTGCATTACTCTACCCCGTTCTTCGCACAGATATCCCTAAGACAGCATGTATCACAATACGGCTTCGTCCTTGCCGTACAGACATCTCGTCCATGATAGACCAGCCGGTGGCAGAAATCACTTCCCTCTTCGGGCGGTATGATCTTCCACAACGCCATCTCCACCTTCTTCGGCTCTTTGATCCCGTCGACAAGCCCCATCCGGTTCACCAGACGGATACAATGCGTATCGGTCACGATCGCCGGTTCTTGGAACACATCTCCCATGATCAGATTCGCGCTTTTGCGCCCTACTCCCGGTAATTTCAGCAAAGCATCGAAATCCTTCGGTACCTTGCCGCCGTATTTTTCCTTCAAGATCTTCATACAGGCGCTGATATCTCTTGCCTTACTCTTCCCAAGCCCGCAGGGCCTGACGATCTTCTCGATATCCTCAGCCTCGGCTTCTGCAAGAGCGTCTACATCCGGGTATTTGTCATATAAGTCCTCCACTACTACATTCACCCTTGCATCTGTGCACTGCGCCGCCAGACGGACGCTGACCAAAAGCTTCCATGCCTGGTCGTAATCCAGGGTACATCCCGCATCGGGGTATTCTTCCTTAAGCCGTCCTATGATCTCCAAAGCCAGTTTCTCTTTCGTCATATCTTCTCCTTCCCGGTTATCCGTACCATTCACGTAAGTAACTCAAAACGTCAGATCTTCTCCAACGCTTCATTGGAACCGATCAGCATAAGTATCATTTCTTCTTCTAACGGCAGATCCGGGTCCAGTGAGATCTCAACACGGTCTTCCCTTTTCATCCCCACTACATTCACCTCATAGGTTCTTCTGACATCAAGTTCTTTCAGCGTCCTGCCGACCCATCTCGCCGGTGTGGCTGTCTCCACAATACTATAATCCGGCGACAGCTCGATCCAGTCCGCAAGATTCGCAGACACCAGATTCTTCGCCGTCTTACGTCCCATCTCTTCTTCCGGAAATACTACGGCATCCGCGCCGACCTTCCGGAGCACCTGCGCATGCCTCTCATCATGGGCTTTGCACAGAATATACGGTATCCCCATCTCTTTCGCCTCCAGAGTCGCAAGGATACTTCCTTCCAGATTCTCCGAGGACGCCACCACGATCCCGTCGAAATTCTTCGAACCCAACGACCGGAGCAGATCCGGATCCCCGATATCTCCCTGAATGGCATACGTGACCTTCTCTGCTATCTCGTCAATACATTCCATATCCTGATCCACCGCCACGACGTCGCACCCAAGCCGCTGCAATGTGACTGCCACGCTGGCGCCGAAACTCCCCAGCCCCAGCACTACGAATTGTTTCTTCATCTTCATCCTCCTTCTCTATCCCACCATGATCTGCTCCTTTGGAAGCCTCCGTATCTTATCTCTGGGATGTGTCTTTCCCGCAAATGTAAGAACCAGGGTCAATGGCCCCAATCTGCCGATATACATCATAACCATCAGTATGATCTGGCTGAGCCTGCTAAGATGCGGCGTCAGATCTGCGGTAAGCCCTACCGTCCCCACAGCCGATGCAGTCTCATAGATCACATTGATCAGCGGTATACTGTCTGGTTCCAGCGCGAGAATCGTTATCGTACCGGTAATGAATACGGTAAACGCTACCATAACAACGCAGAATCCTGTACGGAAATTCGAGACAGATATCCTTCTTCCCATACATTCCGTATCATTGCCTCCCCGTACAAATGTAAGACATGCAAGAAACAGCATGGCAAATGTCGTCGTCTTCACGCCGCCCGCCGTTCCTCCCGGCGAACCTCCGATAAACATCAGGACAGCGCAGAATAATTTCGTTTCTTCGTGGAGTGCTCCCTGAGAGAAGGTATAGAATCCCGCCGTCCTCGTTGTGACAGACTGGAACAATGCAGCAAGAACCTTCTGTCCCAGTCCCATGCCCCCGAGCGTATCCTGGTTATGATACTCCGCCGCGAATACAAATACGGTTCCCACCGTGATCAGGAACAACGTCGTCACGATCGCGAGCTTCGAGTGAAGCTTAAGCCTCGTGAACCACCAGCGCATCGGAACTTCTCTATGATAAAGCCGCTTCGCATTCTCTATCACATCAAACCAGACCGTAAACCCGATCCCGCTTAAGATGATCAGCAATATCGTAGTGATATTGATCAACGGGCTCTTGGCATAACCGGCAAGGCTGTTCTCTCCCAATATGTCAATCCCTGCATTACAGAATGCCGATACCGAATGGAAGACGGAATACCAGATCCCTCTGACTGCTCCATATTCCGGGACAAACCGCAATGCATACAGGACTGCTCCGCCGCCTTCCACCACAAGCGTTCCTGTGATCACCCGCTTCACCAGCCGCACGATCCCGCCGAGATGCTGCGCGCCGTATGCTTCCTGAAGCACCACTCTCTCCTTAAGCCCGATCCGCCTGTGAAGCAGGAAAAAGAACAGCGTCGTACATGCGATCACCCCAAGCCCGCCGATCTGGATCAGTATAAGCAGTATCACCTTGCCGAATATCGTAAACTGAGACGCCGGAACTACCGTTACCAGTCCTGTCACGCACACGGAAGTAACGGATGTAAATAATGCGTCTATAAACGCGATCTGCCGCGTATTGCTGACAGGCAGGTACAGCAGGATTCCTCCAAGTAAGATAATCCCCAGGAATCCGATCGCTGTGATCTGCAGTGTATTCCATCTGATATGCTTTCTTTTCTTCACAATGCTCTCCTTATACTCCTGTTGATCTCATCTCGCCTGCATAACGTATTATGATCTCGATGACCAGAAAACCGAACGCAACCGCCAGGCATGTCTGCGCCAGAAGGATCGTCTGCTGTGACGCCATCCCATAATCTGACTGCACAAATCCATGCATCATATAGAATAGTGTCGCTCCCGGGATCACCGGCATGATCGAAGTTGTCAGAAAAATCGTTGCCGGCGCCCGGTGAACCCTGGACATCCAATATGCGTAAGCCGCTACAAAAGCCGCGCCCGCCATAACCGCAGCAAAATCATTTCCGCAAAGGTACTTCACCGCCACATAGCAGGCACAATTGACAGCTCCGCCGACTCCGGCATAAACGGACTGTTTTACCGCCGCCTTGAACACCAAGGCGAATCCCATACTTGCCACTCCGCAGGAGATCAGCTGTACCGCGATACTGGGCGCTATATACATCTCGTACATATCTCCTTTAAAGAGCAGCATCGCAAGTCCTGTACCGCAGGCAATGGCAATGGCTCCAAGACACGCATTCGTTATATTCACGATTCCCGAGAGATACGCGCGTTTCAGCACGTCCCGGATCCCGTTTGCTACGCCTAGCCCGCTGATCAGAACCATGTTAAGTCCCAGCACAATACGGTCCGGATGATGTCCGAAGCCCGCCTTCGCCGCCAGAAATACCGCCGCCGAGGAAAGAAAGGCGATAATCAGGTTATAGACTACCAGATTACGCTCCTTCTTATCAAGGATATGACCGAAATATACTTCTACAAGCGCACAGATCACGATCCCCACGATCGTATCCAGCCAGTCACAGCCGAAATACACCCCAAAACCAACACCGCCCAAGATGGACGCCACATATTGAAGATACCGCGGCTGCTGCTTACGCTCCATGACCTCATCATATTTGCTCCGGATCTCCTCTATGGAAGGAGTATTCTTACATATATATCTTGACAGATTATTCAGATAATCTAATCTGTCATAATTGAACCCGGTGACATGGATCCGTCTGATCTGAGTGATGAAATGACCGCCCGCCGGCTTGATCGTCACCTGAATGTCACTTTGGATCGCGAAGACACTGCACTGCTCAAGATCGTAGCTTTCAAGCATCCGGTACATACTATCCTCCGCACGGTCCGTCTCCGCCCCGCTCTTGATCATCTCTTTCCCTATATTGATAACTTCATTCAACAACAATTCATAATCCATAGCCAAGACTCCATATACTTTCTTTCGCATATTCCGTAAACCATAATATCATAAAAACCCCTTAGAAAAAACAGAAAACTTGAAAAGCAAAAAAAATTAAAAAAATTTGAAAAAAGGGGTTGATTTTTGTAAAAAAGCTGTTATAATATAACATGTTCGCGGGAAACAATGCGGATTGGTGTAACGGCAGCACAGCAGACTCTGACTCTGTTAGTAGAGGTTCAAATCCTCTATCCGTAGTTCCTTGGCAGGGGCGCCGGGTGTCTTGACAGACAAGGCATCCGGACAAAATACATATCTTCGGAGTGTGGCTCAGCTTGGTAGAGCGCTACGTTCGGGACGTAGAGGTCGCGTGTTCGAATCACGTCACTCCGACTTTTTTAAAAAAGAACCCTTAGAAATAAAGGGTTCTTTTTCATTTTCAAAACATAAACTTTTATCTTTTAAATTCCCCCGACAGGCAAAAACCATGATCCATGGGACCCCGTCCCTTTCCAAGATCAAGCATCGCACCTAACGCCCCGGAGATATAATCTTTCGCCCGCTTCACAGAAGTATCCGGATCATATCCTTTTGCCAGATTAGATGCTATAGCGCTTGACAGCGTGCATCCCGTCCCATGGGTGTTGGGATTGTCAATCCATTTCCCGCAGAACCACCGATATTCCCCTTCCCGGTATAACAGGTCGTTGGCGTCATTCAGATTATGCCCGCCTTTACACAGCACCGCACAGGAATACTGCTCACTGATCCTCCTTGCCGCCTCTATCATATCCTCTTCCGTCCGGATCGACAACCCGGACAGCACCTCCGCCTCCGGAATATTCGGCGTCAATATGCCTGCGGCAGGAAGCAGACGCTCCTTTAACATGCCCACCGCCTCATCGTTGATGAGCTTCCCTCCGCTAGTCGCCACCATCACAGGGTCCACAACCACATTCTCCGCCTGATAATACTCTAACCGTTCTGCAACCACGGCGATCAGCGGACCCGCCGGCACCATCCCGACCTTGACCGCGTCCGGCCGGATATCTGTGAATACATCATCCAGCTGTTCCCCAAGAAATTCCGGGGACACTTCCATAATCCTCGTCACTCTTGTCGTATTCTCCGCCACCAGCGCCGTAACCACGCTCATGGCATACACGCCGTTGGCAAGCATCGTCTTGATATCCGCCTGGATACCGGCGCCGCCAGTGGGATCACTGCCTGCGATCGTCAATGCTGTTTTCATTTCTTCTCCTCCTTTTATTCTGCTCTCTTTCAATTAATTCTCTGATGTCTGATGGATCATCTTCTCTGTCCGTGTTCTAAGCTTCATTGCGGCTGTCTTAAGGTCTGGTTGGGCAAAGATCGCGCTGATCACAGCGACGCCGCAGATACCGCTTCCGGCAAGTTCCATCACATTCTCCTCTCCGATCCCCCCAATCGCGATCACCGGGATCTCCACCGCCTCACAGACAGCCCGAAGCGTCTCCAGGCTGACCGCACTGGCATCCGCCTTGGAGTCTGTATGAAACACTGCTCCTACTCCAAGGTAATCCGCTCCTCTCTTCTGTGCAAGCAGCGCCTGTTCCACATTCTGCACCGACACCCCAATGATCTTATCCGGTCCCAGCCTCTTACGCACATCTCCGGCTTCCATGTCGCTCTGCCCTACATGGATCCCGTCGGCATCTGCCCGAACCGCGATCTCCACATGATCATTGACCACAAAAGGGACGCGGTATCTCCTGCATAATTTCCTGAGTTCCTTCGCTTCTCTAAAAAACTGCTCTTCCTCCAACTCCTTTTCCCGAAGCTGCACAAAAGTAACCCCGCCCTCTAATGCCTGCTCAACCTGATGATACAAGGTATCACCGTCAAGCCAGCTGCGGTCTGTCACTGCATATAACAGCAGATCTTCTTTATTGCATTTCATATTCTGCTCACCCTTTCTCCCCGGATCCTGTTCGGTTGCTGCTACCGCAGCTCATACTTTGCGCCTTCCTCCAATATATCCGCATCCATATGATAGACTGCGTCAATGATACGGTTCCGATAGGCGGCGTTTCCATCCCCTTCCTGCATACGGTCCCATGCGATCTCCCCTGCCAGTCCCATCGCGCATACTGCCGCTGCCGCCGCCTTAAGCTTCTCTTTTGGATTCGCCGCAAGAAATGCAGTCATCATCCCGGACAGCTGACAGCCTGTTCCTGTGATCTTCCCCATCTCCTGTCTGCCGTTCCGAATGATATAGCAGCTCTCCCCGTCGCTTACCAGGTCGATCGCTCCGGTAACGGCGGCGATACATCCCGCCTTCTTTGCAAATTCCTTCGCAAACCGGACTCCGCTGTCTAGATTCTCCTCTGTCACGGCATCCTCCACATCTGCATCCACCCCCTTGGTTGTCCCGCTTCCATAGGCGAGTGTCTTGATCTCCGAGATATTCCCGCGGATCGCGTCAAACGAAAGCTCTTCCATAAGCCTTACCGCCGTATTCGTCCGAAGCGCGCTCGCGCCTGCCCCTACCGGATCCAGCAGGAGAACATGCCTAAGTTCCTCCGACCTTCTTCCGGCACGGAACATCCCTTCGATGGTCCGTTTGTTCAATGTCCCGATATTGATATTCAATCCTTTGCATATAGCGGTGATCTCTTCTGCATCCTCCGGCTCATCCGCCATGATCGGGCTGCTCCCGCAGGCAAGCAGGATGTTCGCGACATCATTGACCGTTACATAATTGGTGATGTTGTGTACAAGCGGTGCGTTGATCCTTACATTTCCGATACATTTTCCAAGCATAACAGCTCCTCCTTATGAAAAATACTGCACCCTTTTTGAAATCTGCCGACATACTCTCATTTTTTCCAAATTAAAAAAAGGATATACCTATCTTGGTATATCCCATGGATCTCTAAATCACATATCCCTACGTTGGCATTATCCAAATCAGGTTCATGGGTCGAGACAATATCAGCCTCCTCTCAGCCTGCTTTTGCAAGCTCCCCGTTACTCTATTTACAGGTATCATTATACTCTAAAAAGTATAACTCCGCAATACAAATTTCACTCGATATAATGGCATTCCATGATCACAAATATGATCCTCAAATACGGTCAGACACCAGCCTGTATGTCCTAGAGTTAAATTGCTTTGATCCGCTCGATCGCCGCCACGGTATTCTCATATGACCCAAAAGCAGTCAGGCGGAAATACCCCTCTCCGCTTGGCCCGAACCCTGATCCGGGCGTCCCGACCACATTCGCTCTCGCAAGCAGATGATCGAAGAACTCCCAGGAAGACATCCCTTTCGGCGTCTCAAGCCAGATATACGGTGCGTTCACTCCGCCGGATACCTGATATCCGGCAGACTTAAGCCCTTCATAGATAACCCTGGCATTCTTCATATAATACGCGATCTGTTCTTTCAGCTGTGCTTTTCCCGCTTCGGAATAGACGGCTTCTCCGGCTCTCTGGACAATATACGGCGCGCCGTTATACTTCGTGCCATGCCGCCTTGCCCACAGAGAGTGCAGCATAACATCCTTGCATCTTAAGTCCTTGGGAATGACTGTGGCGCCCAGCCTTACTCCTGTGAACCCCGCATTCTTAGAGAAACTTCTCAGCTCCACAGCACAGGTTCTGGCTCCCTCGCACTCATAGATCGTATGCGGAACGTCATCCTCGGTTATATATGCTTCATAAGCCGCGTCATAGATGATAACCGCCCCGGCCTTATTCGCATAATCCACCCATTCCTGGAGCTGATCCCTGGTGACTGCCAACCCTGTTGGATTATTCGGGAAACACAGATAGATCATATCCGGTGTTTCCCTCGGAAGCTCCGGGACAAATCCGGTCTCCTTCGTACAAGGCATATAGATCACGTCGCTCCAGGTCTCTTCCTTGGCGTTATAGACGCCCGTACGTCCCGCCATCACATTGGTATCTACATATACCGGATATACCGGATCACACACCGCGATCCGGTTGTCTTTCGCAAATATTTCCTGGATGTTTCCGGAATCACACTTCGCCCCGTCGGAGATGAAGATCTCATCTGCCCGGATCTCGCATCCTCTGTCCTGGTAATCATTTTTCGCTATGGCGCTTCGTAAGAACTCATATCCCAGATCCGGCGCATAACCCCGGAATGTATCCGCATGCGCCATCTCATCCACTGCGCTGTGCAAAGCTTCTATGATCGCCGGCGCCAACGGCTGCGTTACGTCTCCAATCCCGAGACGTATGATACTTTTATCCGGATTCGCCTCCTGGAAGGCTGCTACTTTCTTTCCTATCGTGGAAAAAAGATAGCTTCCGGGCAGTTTCAGATAATCTTCATTCACTCTAAACATTGTCGTTCCTCCCTATCTCACCGTCAAACACAACTTCCGCGGGTCCGGTCATATATACCTTTCCCGACTCCTGATCCCATTCAACCAACAGATCCCCGCCCTTAAGCTTCACTGTAACCTTCCGCCCGGCAAGTCCATTCAGGATACTTGCCACAACTGCGGCACAGGCGCCGGTCCCGCAGGCAAGCGTCTCGCCGGAGCCCCTCTCCCATACACGCATCTCGATCCTCTCACGGTCGATGATCCGGACGAATTCTGTATTGATCCTTCTGGGAAATCTCTCATGATTCTCAAATTTCGGACCGATCTTTTCAATATCAAACCCTTCCACATCTTCCAGAAAAACCACCGCATGCGGATTCCCCATAGACACGCCGGTCATGCGGTACTCCATTCCGCCGACTACGATGGGTTCGTCGATCACCTGCGCCTCATCCGCCGCACTTTCTCCGTCTGCTGCCTCGCAGATGATCGGGATCTCCCTGGCTCTTAGTTCCGGTCTCCCCATATCTACTCTTACAAGCACTGCCTTACCGTCTTCTATCGTCAGATCCAGATATTTGATCCCTCCAAGCGTCTCAACCGATATGCTTGTCTTGTCGGTCAGTCCGTAATCATAGACGTATTTTGCCACGCACCGGATCCCATTGCCGCACATCTCTCCCCTGGAACCGTCCGCATTATACATCGCCATCTCAAAATCCGCCTGCTCAGAGGGTCCGATCAAGATCAGCCCGTCCGCTCCGACCCCAAAGTGTCTGTCGCTTATCCGCTTTGCCGTCTCCGAAGGATTCTCTACCTTCTCCTGAAAACAATTCACATAGACATAATCATTTCCTAATCCCTGCATCTTCGTAAATCTCATCTTCACATGTCTCCTTTTTCTTTATCCTCTATTCATTACACGCAAGATCATCTGTGCCGTCTCTGTCATACTGGTCCCGCTGTCCATACTGCTCTTCTGGAGATACTTGTGCGCTTCAGCTTCTGACATATGGTTCCGTGCCATCAGAAGCTCTTTCGCCTTCGCGATCAGCTCCTGCTGCTGCGGATCGCGGTTCTTCAACTCTTTCTTACGCTGCCTGCGCTTTCTCTCCACAGACTGCATCATCATCTCCATCGTATTCATCAGGTCATATCCCCTGACCGGCATAGACAATCCGACGACGCCCTCTATACTGCCCTCGCTCCACCTTCCCGCAGAAGCGATCAGAAGCATCTCAAAGCGTTCTGACAGATACTCTCTTAACTCTGTATACATCATATCCTTCATCTTATAACCGCATACCACGATCCCGTCATCCGCCGCATCCGCATAATTCAGCGCCTGAGCGCCCGTGGTACAGACACCGGTAACCTCCATCCCGCCCCGCACTAACAGGTTACGAATATTGGCAGCATTATCTTTATTCGGGAATACAACAATAATACCAACCAAACTCACACCTCCTGTCGTCCTCTTCTGCTCTTACTATATCCGGTGCAGGTATCTGCCGATCTCCCATTCTGTGATCTGCGTACAGTAATCCATATACTCCTTTTTCTTTGCCCGGATATATTTCTCTGCCAGATCTTCTCCCATTACTTCCCGGATATATGCATCCTTTGCAAATTCTTCTGCCGCTTCCCTAAGGCTTCCCGGAAGCGCGTCGATCCCCGCTTCCTTCCTCTGGATGTCCGTCATCTCGAAGATATTGCAGTCCACGCCAGGAGGCGGCACGATCTCATTTTTCATACCGTCCAGTCCCGCCGCCAGGCACACTGCCAACGCAAGATACGGATTCGCCGAAGGATCCGGGTTGCGCAGTTCAATCCTTGTATCCTTCCCTCTTGACGCGGGCACACGGATCAGCGGAGTCCGGTTTCTCGCAGACCACGCGATATAGACAGGCGCCTCGTACCCCGGAACCAGCCTCTTATATGAATTCACAAGCGGGTTCGTAATAAATGTCAGCGCCTTCATATGCTTCATAAGCCCGCCGATGAAATAATAAGCCTCTTTGCTCAAACCGTTCTCATCACCGGCATCCGCAAATATATTGACGCCGCCGCGGCTAAGCGACATATTCGTATGCATTCCCGAGCCATGTACCCCGTACTTTGGCTTCGGCATGAAAGTAGCATGAAGTCCATGCCGCTTCGCTATTGTCTTCACCACCATCTTAAATGTCATGATATTATCTGCTGTCGCAAGCGCTTCATCATACTGGAAATCTATCTCATGCTGCGCAGGCGCTACTTCATGATGAGAAGATTCAATGACAAATCCCATATCCTCCAATGTCAGCACCATGTCCCTGCGGGCATTCTCCCCCAGATCCATAGGTCCGAGGTCAAAATACGTCGCGCTCTCATGGGATATGGTTGTCGGCAGCCCGTCCTCATCTGTATGGAAGAGGAAAAACTCACACTCCGGCCCTACGTTGAAATCATACCCCATCGCCTTCGCTTCTGACATCACTTTCTTCAGAACATACCTGGGGTCGCTTTCAAAGACTGATCCGTCTGCCCTGTATACATCGCAGATCAGCCGCGCCACCTTCCCCTGCTGCGGCCTCCACGGGAATATCTCAAACGTATTCGGATCCGGATACAGATACATATCTGACTCTTCCGCCCTTGTGAATCCTTCTATCGAAGAACCGTCAAACATAATCTGATCATCCAGCGCCTTTTCCAACTGGCTGGTCGTGATCGCGATATTCTTCATCGTCCCGAATATATCGGTAAACTGCAGGCGGATAAATCCCACGTCCTCTTCTTCGACCATTCTCATAATATCTTTTTTTGTATAATTATTCATTCCTTCTTCCTCCTGATACTGACCATGTATTACGGGATCCTGCCTGAGCATGTGCCGGAACGTGTTTATTCCCGCGCACAAACACACTCTAACAAACGGAAAATGGGCGCTCTCATCCTAGGATGAAAACGCCGTTGTTTCACACTTATATCTTCTTATATCTTTTTCGGACTGCCGCCATGCCTTCTATTCCTCATCCTCCAGCCAGCATCCGTCTTCATTTGTAACGTAAGAATTACCATTGTTACATCCGCACTTGATCCCTCGCTTGATCGGTGCAAGGCAGAATCCTTTGATCACCCCGATCAAAACACAGCACAGAATCACCAGAGCCTTTTCCGCCGGTGTCCAGTCTCTTCTGAAAAAGTCTTTGACAGCTTCCCATACATCTCTCATCGTCATATCATACCTCCTGTACATTCTGTACTTTTTTCTCTTTTCGGATTCATTATATGACATTTCCGCCCAAAAGGGAAGACCCAATTCAAAAAAGAAAACTATAAAATATTGTCAAAAGATTTTATATTTGATAGAATAGTTCAATGACAGCACGTACGATTCCCGACTGCTGCACATATCTTATGAATGAGGTGAAATGATCATGGGACTTGCAATACCTATAGAGACCAGTGCACGCCATATCCATCTGTGCCGTGAAGATTTTGATATCTTATTCGGCGAAGGAAAAGAACTTACCTTCAAAGCCGAATTAAGCCAGCCCGGGCAATACGTCTGTGAGGAACGTCTTGCCGTCAGAGGTCCCAAAAGTTCTTTCGAGAACGTCGCCGTTCTCGGCCCTTTCCGTAACGAGACGCAGGTAGAGATCTCTATGACGGACTCCCGCAAACTTGGGATCCCCGGTATCATCCGGCAATCCGGCGACACCAAGGATACTCCTGGCTGCATACTGGAAGGCCCCAACGGAAGCATAGAACTAGATCACGGCGTCATCGTCGCCAAACGCCATATCCATATGACTCCGGTACAGGCGATCCAGCTGAACGTCAAAGACAACGACGAAGTATTTGTCATCATGGAAAGTTTCGAGCGTTCTCTGATATTCGCCGATGTAGTGGTCCGGGTAAATCCCGCCTTTGCCCTCGCCATGCATGTAGATACGGACGAAGCCAACGCATTTGCCAATGAAAATAACCCGACCGGCGCCCTGCTTAAGCTCTTCGGCGGAAGAACTTATAATCTGCAGAAATGGGCGGAAGAACTGCAGAATGGGATCAACCGGTTTTAGCAACGGCGCAAACTAAATCTTCGCCGTCAGTGTCTTTGCACTGACCCCTCTTAACATCCCAAGCTTCCCTGACAGAGAGCTAGTGATATCTCCGGGCGCATCAAACACTACGCTGATGATCGAGACATTCTTCTCTCTGTACGGGATCCCCATACGTCCGACCACATATTGACGGAATTCGTGCAGCAGCTTGTTGACTTCTACCGCTGCTTCCTCGTCCTTGATCATGATACTGACCACAGATACTCTGTTGTCCATTCTTCTTCCTCCTATTATTCGTGTACTTCCGGAATCCCTTTGTGCCCTGATCTTCAGATCCCTTTTAGTCCTTGATCTGCCTGCCAGTCACATCCAGATGATATTCCTCTCTATAGATCAGTTCCGACACCGGAACAATCTGATACCCTTTCTCTTTGATCCCTGTGACCAGAGCTTCCAGAGCATCTGCCGTATATTTTGTTCCGCTGTGCAGCAGGATGATCGCCCCGCTGTCCAGTCTCTCATGACTCAGCACAACCTCCCGGATACTGTCCGCTCCATAATCTTTCCAGTCAAAACTATCAACAGGCGATACACCTGAAAGTCTGTGAAAAATAAAGTATAATGTGCTTTTACTGTTCCATTATACTTTATTTTTCCGTCTTTCACAATCCTAACTATTCGCAGTTTATGCCTATATCTTCCATATGATCTCAATCGAATCATCATACACTTTGATCTTCTCAATAAATGCCTGTGCCGTCAGCTTCTTTTCTTCGAATTCTAGTTTTTCAAATAGAATCTCCTGACAATTTTGTTTTCTGTTATTGTCCGGAGATTTATAAGCTCCTACAAGCTCTGTCTTATGTGCATCCAGTACTTCTAATTCTTGATTTATGTATTTCATGGATATATCTGATGCCTCCGCCATCAGTTCGAGGATCCTGCTGATTTTTTCATTGATTTCCTGAATCTCCTGCTGTCTCTGTTTTTCCTTTTCTCCTGCCGGCATCCGGATCTGCTCCCTATTACACTTATCTAATATTTTTTCCAACTCCTTCTGCACCTCGCATTCAACCTCTTCCGGTCTTTGTTCAAAGGACTTTTTACTGCAGATGTGGAGGTTACCCCGTCCGCTGCAGCAGAGATATTTCTTATCTTTCCACTTCCTCACAGTAAGGCTGTATCCACATTCTCCACATTTTAACAGTCCAGTCAACCATGTGTGCTTTCCTTTTCCGGCGTTCCCGATCTGTCTGTTCTGTTCCAGTTTGTGCTGACATGCAAGCCAAATGTCAGAAGGAATTCTTCCCGGAAAATTTGTCAGGGATACGACATGGTTCTGAAAATTCGTATATTTCCGCACGTTTCCGATACGTTTCCCGACTACATGCGCAGAGTAAGTTCCGTCAAAATCTTCCGAAGCATTTGAAAAATGTTTTACTCCGCGGTTCTTATAGTAATAGTAGATTTCCTGATCTGCCCGGACATAGATCGGGGAATGAAGAATCCTAGAGAGCGCCACATTATCCCATGCCGCTCGTTTTTTGCAGGGAATTCCCCGTTCTGCCAGGTCGCTGGCAATCATGCCAAGGGAAGTATCTTCTAAAGCGTATCGGTAGAAGATCTCCTTCACGATCTCAAATTCATCCGTATAATCCAAAGAGGGAACGACATTGCCATTTTCATTTTTTTTCTTCGTATTTATCATGCCATAAGGCGCCGGCCCCCCCGGCCAGTTCCCTTGACGGATTCGGGTATAATAATTATCGGTTACACGTTCTCCGATCGTCTCGCGCTCCAACTGAGCAAAAACCATGATAATGTAAATCATGGCTCTCCCCATGGGAGTGGTTGTATCGAACTTTTCATTTACAGATACGAACTCCACCTGATTCTTTTCTAACTCGTTCCAAAGCTGTCCAAAATCTATGATGGACCTGCTCAGGCGGTCAAGACGGTATACAATGATCTTTCTGATCTTTCCCTCCTTTACATCTTTAAGCATGGACTGGAAACCCGGGCGCTGCGTATTTTTACCGCTGAAACCTTTATCTTCGTATATGAGAGCAGACTCCGGATGACTGCACTCGTGCCTGCACAAATCAATCTGACCTTTAATAGACAGAGAATCTTTTTTGTCTTTTGACTGCCTTACGTAGATTGCTTCGCAAAGTACTGCCAACCGGTTCGCCTCCTCTCTGTTATTTGTGCATGAATGTAGCGTACGTGACTTACTTCCTCTTACTTACAGCAAGTTTTATTATTTTTCTTGGCTGCCTGAAGTTTTATCACCAGCCCCTGGTAAATTTGGATGGTTTCCGACTCAGCTTCATATCCTTTTTGATTCTTCTTTCTTATATTTATAACCTTCATAAGCACATCCTCCTTTATGTATGAATATGTAGCCATGCATGTCCATAATTACCTGACAATCATTTTATTTGCATATCATCGACGTTGAAATCTAAAAAAGCCGAGACATTTCTGCCTCGGTCTATTGGCGGCCAATTTGGACACCTTTCACATTTCATTTTTTTACTTTGAAAATTTCTTATATTCTTCTAAAAAATCATTTGGTAAAATGGCTGGCACTCTAGACATTGTAAAATCTTTTACATTCCGCGTCACAATATAGTCCGCTGCTATCGACACAGAACATTCCTCTTGAAGACAATCCTCCAGATCAGAAAACTCTTTGCGCTCAATCGCAGAAAAGATTTTGAAAAAATCTATTCTCTCATTTTTTTATCAGCACACATCTTAATGATCTGATCTGCCATGTCAAAATACGGCTGCCTACCCATCAGCATATCTAACATGATATTTGTATCAATCAATACCCTCATATTTATCCTCCAGCGCCTGCATCAACTCCGCTTTATAATCAATTTCTACATCGCTGCATTTACGGAATCGCTGCAAATTTTCATATGCTTTTTGTTCCGCAGTCGATACTTCCATAACGTTTTCCGGGATCAATCCCTCTATTCCCTCTAACATTCGCACAATATAATACACTTTATCGTCCGGCAGACGTTTGATCATCTCAAAAGCTCTTTCCTGCATCACAGTCATACACCTTCACTCCTTTTTTAACGACTCTCTTGTTTCATTCTGTATCACCTGTGTCAACCGACCACTGGATCGGATAATATCCGCATGACTGCAGATTCCGGATCACAGCGTCGTCATAGTTATCATATGGAAGGCGAAAGAGATCCATCCTGACACCCGTCAGCTCCTCCACCTTCCTGTGAACGCTCATGATCTCTTCCTTCTGCTCTTCTTCGTTCAGGCTTCCCATACTCCGATGGCTTTCACTGTGGTTTCCTATGTCGTGGCCCGCATCCCGGATTGCCTTCACACCCTCCGGATACTTCTCTACCCACTCCCCTGTCAGGAAAAATGTAGCACGGACCTCCTGCTTTTTTAAGATCTCCAGGATCCTCGCTATATCCTCGTCTCCCCATGCCGACTCGAAAGTCAGCGCCACCTTCTTCTCCTTCGTCTCGACAGAACAGATCGGCATCTCTTTTCCGTTTACATTGTTCGAAACCGTAGTATAACCGGACAGATACTGATAAGATCCCAACAAAGCAACTGCCAGCATAGACACAAAGATCCCGTAATTCCTCAACCTTCTCATAGCTTCTTTCATAGACATAACTCCAGACACACGCCCTTATCACAGTATATGTCACATTCGGTCAGCTATTCACAGAACTCGATTCCGTTCTCTTCACTCATGCTCTTGATCCTCGCCAATGATTCAACCCTTATGCCCATATCCCGGATCCTCTGTCCACCGGACTGAAATGCCTTCTCTACGCAGATCCCCGCGCCCACCAGCACTGCCCCGGCTTCCTTAACCAATGTGATCAATCCCATCAAAGCGGCGCCGTTCGCCAGAAAATCATCAATCAGCAATACTCTGTCTTCCGGTCCTAAGAATTCCCTGGACACGATAATGTCATAGACTTTTCCATGTGTAAAGGATTCCACCTTAGAAGTATATACATCTCCTGCGATATTTTTCGTCTTATTCTTCTTGGCAAATAAGACCGGCACTCCGAAACACTGCGCCGGATGGAGCACTATATTAAAGTGATTATACTATAAAATATATCTTCTATAAAGCATTCTTTCAAATACCACTGCATTTTGCTATATTTTTCTTCTATTTTTTTCATTCCTATCTACTTTCTTTCACACATTGATGATATACTGAATGTATGATCCCGGAAAGGAGAAGGGCAAACCCATGAAGAATATACGGCGCAACATCTTATATACTCTCATCATACTTCTGCTCGCAACTTGCCTGGCGTTCCTTTTTTTCCATTTTGTAAAAGATAATACCGCCAACATCGCGCTGCTCTATATCCTGGCGCTCATCCTGATCGCCAAGGGTACGACCGGGTACCTGTACGGCATCTTTTCCTCCTTATTCTGCGTGATCTTCATCAACGCCTGTTTTACTTACCCGTTCTTTGAGATCAATTTCAGTCTGACCGGGTATCCTATCACGTTCGTCTGTATGCTGATCATCACCATTACCACCAGCGCCATGACGACCAAACTTACCAGGCAGGATGAGATGATCGCAGAACGCGAACGCAAATTAAACGAGGCGGAGAAAGAGCGTATCCGCGCCAATCTTCTGCGGGCGATCTCTCACGACCTTCGTACTCCGCTGACCAGTATCATCGGTTCTTCCGCCTCTTATATCGAGAATCACAATGAACTTAATTCTGATGAAAAGTTAGAATTGATCACCACCATCAACGAAGACTCGATCTGGCTTCTTCACATGGTGGAAAATCTTCTTTCTGTTACGAGAATTCAAAGGAACAGCCACAAGGTAGCCAAGGAAATGGAGCTTGTAGAGGAAGTCGTCGCCGAAGCGATAGACAGACTGGAAAAACGTCTGCCGGAGGCTTACGGAGCCGTCCATGTATCCGCTCCCGATGAGATCCTGATGGTTCCCATGGATTTTATGCTGATCGAACAGGTCTTGATCAATCTTCTGGAAAATGCCCTCACACACTCCGAAAGTTCCATGCCTGTAGAACTGATCGTTACGAACGACGGTCCTTCCGTTACCTTCCATGTCATTGACCACGGAAAAGGAATTGCCGAAGCCTCACTGCCGGATATTTTCAGCGGCAAATACGACGGTTCGCTTTCTTCCGATACCAAACGCGGGATGGGGATCGGTCTTTCCATCTGCCGCACGATCATACAGGCGCACGGAGGAACGATCACCGCACACAACCATGAGAACGGCGCCGAATTTGCATTTTCTCTTCCTATCGAGTAAACTATGGCTATAATGCTTTCTGCGGTGGATTTTATAGAACAAATATTTTAGAAGAATAAAGGAGAAAAGCTTATGTCAACTCCAAACTATACGATACTGATCATTGAAGATGAGAAAAATATTTCTGATTTTATGTCAAAGGCGTTAAAATCTAACGGCTACCGGGTCATCACAGCAGTCTCCGGCAATTCCGGATTATCCCTTGTCAGCTCCCAGTGTCCGGACATCATTCTTCTAGATCTGGGACTGCCCGATCTCGACGGAAATAACGTCATCACTTCCGTACGCCAATGGACCAGCAGCCCCATCATCGTTATCTCTGCCCGGACGGGTGAAAAGGACAAAGTAACCGCATTGGATCTGGGTGCGGATGATTATATCACCAAGCCTTTCGGCACTTTGGAACTGCTGGCAAGGATCCGTGCGTCTCTGCGGCACAGTAACCGCATGGATTCTAATTCAGCGCTCTATATCAGGCCTTATCAGTGCCAGGGGCTTCTTTTAGACTTCGATAAGCGTATGCTGACGCTGAACGGAGAAGAGATCCACCTGACACAGATCGAATATAAGATCGTCGCCTTTCTCGCCCGGAATTCCGGCAAGGTTATGACATACTCTGCCATTATGTCAAGCGTCTGGGGTCCGTTCACCGGAGACAACAACCGGATCCTCCGTGTGAATATGGCAAACATACGCAGAAAAATAGAACAGAATCCTTCCCAGCCGCAGTTTCTCTTCACGGAAGTCGGTGTAGGATACCGGATGCGCGAGGATGAGAATGAGTTATAAAACTAATCATTCTCATTCAGCCATTCTTTCAATAATTCCACATATCGGTCCGTATCCTCTACAAAACACATATGCCTGCAGGTGCGGAACAACTCCCATCTGGAATTCGGGATCCTGTCATACATATATTTCGCAATATAAGGCGTACACAGATCGTTCCCTCCATTGATCACCAGCGCCGGCTCTTGGATGTCTTTCAGCTGTTCTGTCACATCGTAATCTTTCAGGGTTCCAAGCGGTGTATATTCGTTAGGTCCCCAGCCCACGACATAGGCTTCCTTCCCCATCTTCCTGGGACGTCTCAGACACTCCGGCGTATCCTCCGTTACTTTACCGGCGGCATGGCGAAGCATATATTCTGCTTCCGCAGCAATATACCCCGGATCACTATAGTCATTATCCTCCAGCGCTTTCCTGATGGACTCCTGCATTTCCTGCGGCAGCTCCTTGATCAGACGCTGCTGTTCTTCTCCCCACATCCAGGATGCCGGAAGCGTACTGGAAAGGATCAGGCTTTTCAATCCTTCTGGTCTGCGGTTGCATACATAATCCAGAAGCTGCATGCCTCCCCAGGACTGGCCAAGCAGATGAATCTCATCAAGTCCCAGGTGTTCCCTGAGTGCGACCAGTTCATCAACCCAGGTCTGCGCATTCCACAGATCCGGGCGGTTCTCCACATAAGATTCTCCGCAGCCAAGCTGATCATACATCACCAGTTCACGTCCATCCTCTTCGGCAAGACAATCCAATACTTCAAAATAATTGTGCGTAGATCCGGGACCTCCGTGGAGAAGCACCAACGGTTTCTTATCTCCTGTCTTTTTTCCTACAATACGGTAATAGGTCTTATACTCCAGAAACGGCATATATCCTTCTCTGATCTCCATGATTGCAAAACCTCCTCTTCTGAAATCCATGTACTCCTGTCCCTCCTGCTGTGCAAGAAGGAATCCTTTGGTTCATACATATCATAGCATGACCATTCCCTTATTTCAAACACAAACATTTACTTTCCGGCTACCGTCACAAAGTACTAATGTAAAACAGTAGCGAAAAGAAAACGGATATATATTGATATTCACTGATAAATTAGAGTAAATATCGGTTCTGAAACGGAGCAAATTGAATATAAAAAGAGCACTGGTGAATTAAAAGAGGCAATGTTTTCTATTGCTGCCATTTTAAACAAGCACCAAAAGGGAAAACTATACTTTGGTGTCAAAAATGATGGAACAGTAATCGTACAGAAAATTAATGATGAATCTATGCGAAAAGTAAGCCAGGCAATTGGAAATCATATTAAACCTGCGATTTACCCAGAGATAAAAATCCAACAATTCGGTAACAGAGAGACTATTTTAGTGAGCTTTTAAGGTAGCCGATGTCCATATCTCGCATATAATGTTCCAAGAATAAGAGTGGCAGATGAAGATCTTGTTATGGACCAGGATACTTATGATTCTATGATACGCAAGCGTGATAATGTGGACTATTCATGGGAGAAGAAGGTATCTAAGTACACAATTGACAATGTGGATGAAGATGCTTTTTCAGAGTATCTAAGGAAAGCAAAAGATGCCGGACGAATTGATTTCGAGGACACTGATCTGAAAACGGTTTTAGATAAACTGGAACTGATAGAGGAAAATCATCTTTTAAATGCAGGTGCTGTTCTTTTTTGTGATTGTGGTATTTTCAATGAATTACAGATTGCAAAATTTGCATCTGATGAACGCCTGACATTTACTGACATACGCAGATACGGCGGTTCTGTTATGGAATTAAAGAAAAAAGCAGAACAGTATATTATTGATGCTATGGATTGGCGTGTCGAGTTTGGAAATTTAACCAGAAGAGAAATACCTGAAATTCCATTGGATGCGATCAGGGAGGCAATCACAAATTCTTTTGGGCATAGAATGTTCGATAGTGGGCAGAGCAATGAAATCACTATTTTTAAAAGTAGAATTGAGATATATAATCCGGGTGCTTTTCCTGCAAATAAAACACCAGAAAGTTATGTAACAGGAAATCAAAGACCAATTCGCAGAAATCCCCTAATTGCCCGCACATTATATTATTCTAAAGATATGGAAAGCTTTGCAACAGGATTAAAACGTATTAAGGATGCTTGTGACAAAGCGGGATGTAAGGTGGAGTTTGAAGCGCCAGATGATGGGTTTGTTGTTGTATTTTATCGGCATGGCACTCAAAAATTGAGCGGTATCGCTCAAAAAACCGCTCAAAAAATTGCAATGACAATACCTGATAAACCACGAAGCAAAAACCAAAAATTTTATTCTCTTTAACCTTTGCTGACTCCATATTGCATCAATCTTTTGCAAGCCTGGCTATCTCACGGTTCACACGATTCCTCAAGGTGATCAGATACATATCTGATTTGGGATACCTCTTGAAAGTCAGCGGCTCTGCAAGCTCTCCCTCGATCAACTCCAGTACATGCTCCTTGCCGGCAAGAGATTCCAGAAGCCTAAGCGCCCTTAGATCCGTCAACGCTTCATAGTGGACCATCATACGTATAGATTCTTCCGGATACCCGTCACTTCCCGGATATACCAGGAAGGGATCGCCCGACGGAAATGCATTGCCCGCATCCGTCACCTGGTAAGGATTGATATGCTCTACTGAGAACTGGCTGTTGTAAAAATTATAACCCCAGTGCAGGATACCTATGATATCATACTTGAACAGCTGCACTCCATAGATCCTGTTTCTCGCCGACGGCATGGACATGAAGCGGTTACTCACCTCACAGCACTGAGCGGTACAATAATAGGTCCACATATCGGTCATCCCGTGCGCCAGGAATTCTTCAATCTCATTATTCCCCGGGATCGGCCTGTCGATCAGTCCGTGGCGGTAGAACTCATAACTTGACAGCGCGTCAAAGGTATGGAAGCCGTCCAACAGATCTCCCAGTGATTCCTTCGCCGCCTTGAAGCTCTCAAGATGCTCTTCCCCCGGCTCATCAGAAATGTGGAAGTACGTAACCTCCGCGATCCCCCATTCACGCAGTTTCCCGGTCAGCTGCGGCAGGAAACAGTGAAGAAATCTCGTGTACTCGCCCACGGCAGGCGTATGCCATCCGAAGATCTTCTCTTCCTTCCCGTCTGCCGTCGCCATTACCTTCGGCGCATACTTTGCTCCCCACTGTGAGAACAGATGAGACATCTCATAATACTCGATCCCGCAGGATTTGCACAGGTCGATCCATCTCTTGAGCTTATCAAACCCAAACCGATATTCTCCCTCTTTCACTTCCACCTCGACAAGCTGCGTCGTTGTCCGTTCCAGTCCCACAGCCGTGTCGAGCGGCGATGTAAAGAGCGGGACCATCATCATGTTACATCCTCTCAAGATATATTCATGAAAATAATTCTCAATAAGCTTCCAGTGTTCCTCCGAGAACACTTCTACGTGATAATAATCTGCAAGACAGTCTGCATGGAACCATTCTGTGTGCATGATCTCAAGCTTCGGAAGCCTGACGCCGATCACTTCAAGCTTCATAACAGCCGAACACACCACGGCATCCTCCTTCACCAGCTGTATCTCGACTGTATAGTCTCCTGCCTCCACTTCCTCTGTCACATCCACATCGATCCACAGGCTCTTCCACTGCCGGGAGCAAACGACCGCCTTCCCGTCTTTCATATCCCGCAGAAGATCCGGATACAGTCCGGGAGCTGTCCGCAGATAGTTGTCGTCTACGAGCTCATTGACAGCGCGTCCCACCGGAACCTGCTCCACCGTCCTTACACGGACGTATCTCTCTATCGGCGATACCACTCTGACATCCAGACACTCGCGCGTAACACAATCTCCGGTATACGCCGCCTGAAAAGATACTGTCTCTCCCCACAGGGCGCTAAGCTTCAGACATTCCGGCAGATATACCGGCGTCTCATCCTGGAATACCTTCGCCAGAGAGCTTAACAGCTTCATCTCATACGAACTCTCTTTCTGTTCCAACATAGCCTTTCCACCTCGCTCTTGTGTTTTTCATTTTCTTACATCCATTCCGGTTCGTTCCCGACTGTAGAAAAACCCCTCGCCTATCCCGAGATCTCCTCCGGAGAGCAGATATTCTTTCGCTTTTCTCTGAAGAGACGTCGCCTCCGGATATTGTCCCTTATCTTCCAATATCTCCCCGAAAATCCGCTCTTCTGCCTGGGGAAATGAATACTTTGTCCCGGTCACCTCAAAAAGATCCTGAAACCGGATGATATTACTTGTCTCCGGCAATATTTCTTTCAGATGCAAAGACAACAGCCAGGACTCACAGACATACGCCTCATATTCTCCTTTGAAGAATTCCTCCGCCTGTTCAAAAGACGCCTGGCATACCTCCTGCGCAAGCGATTCCCCTTCGGGGATGTGCACCTTCAGCGCCTTCGTCCCTGCCGAAAGCGTATTCTCTTTCCCCCGCATATCCTTCTTCGTTACGATCGGTTCAAACTGCAGCCTGCCAAGGCGGAACAACTCCAGCCTCACCGACTGCCCGAGCCATTCCAACTCAGCCAGCCCATAGACGCCATGCTTCCGGTAACATTCCCTGCACCATATGGTGAGATCATAGAAGGTTGCGTCAAATACTTCATCCGGATACCCTCTCTTCTGGTACTCCCCATAGGTATCAGCCGCAAGCTTTAGATAGAATTCCAATGCCCATACATAGCGGTTCTCCAGTTCTTTCCAGTCCCTCATAAACTGTCTGATATCCCGATCAAATTTCTCCCGCCAGATATCATATTCCTGCCTACTGATCTGCTCCTTCCCCGCCAGCCTGCGCGCTTCCTCCGGAAGGCGGATACGCTCCGTCAATTCTGCTGTCTTCACCTCTAATTCCCTTTTCTATGCCCTGCACTCCTATTTCGTTCACCCTGTTTCCTACACCCTCTTCACATTCTCACAATCCTCATACCCTGCCGGTATCTGGTCGGTCAGAAACTCTGTCTCCGAAAATGAGGCAAATGTCACCGAGCTCACATGATCGAACTTAGATCCGTCACAGAGCACATAACATTTCCTGCACTGCCCCATCGCCGTCCGCTTGATCATCGCCTCGTTGGCGTCAGGCGTCGTACACCCGCTCTTCTTCGTCACGCCATTGGTTCCGAAGAATCCCTTCGTAAAATGATAATTCAACAGCGTCTGCATCGCCTGGCTTCCCACCACGGCTTCCGTAGAAGCCTTAAGCTCTCCGCCGACAAGCATCACCTTAAGCCCCCGCATGGCAAGCCTCTGTGCATGGGCGACCGCATTGGTCACAAAGGTGACGTTCGTCTCTTCTATATAATCCAGCATATATGCCGTCGTCGTCCCTGCGTCCAGATAGATAAAGTCCTCCGGCTCGATCAGGAGAGCCGCAGATCTGGCGATCCGCTTCTTCTCTTCCAGATTCAGCTCACTCTTCTGCGCCACCGTATACTCATGGGCAGACACCTTCTGCCTGGCGGCAACCGCCCCGCCGAATACCTTCACCAGCTTCCCTTCTTCATCAAGGGCGGTGATATCCCTGCGGATCGTGCTCTCCGATGCGTCAAGCATATCCTTCACTTCCGACACTGTGATGCTTCCCCGCTCTTCTAGAAGCTCAAGTAACAAATCCTGCCGTTGTTTCGTTAACATTCGTCTCCCTGCCTTATATCTTACTCTCAATCGTGTTCTTCATACATGAATTGTGACTTATATTCCTTCACATTCGTCTCCAGTACAATCTTGCGGATCGGCAGAATGCTCCCCGGCGCCACGGATAATTCGTCGACGCCCATAGCAAGAAATTCTCTCGTCAATGTCTCATCCGCTCCCAGTTCTCCGCAGATACCCGCCCAGATACCTGCCTTATGTGCATTCTCCACCACCATGGATATCATACGCAGGATCGCCGGATGATGCGCGTCATAGAACTCGTCAAGCTTCGGATTCTGACGGTCGATGGCAAGCGTATACTGCGTCAGGTCATTTGTCCCGATGCTGAAGAAATCCACTTCCTTTGCAAGCATATCGCTGACCAGCACAGCCGCCGGCGTCTCGATCATGATCCCCTGCTCGGGTTCGCCGTAGGGCGTCCCCTGTGCGTCAAGCTCTGCCTTCACTTCCGATACGATCCCTTTGATCCGCCTGATCTCTCCGATACTGGTGATCATCGGATACATGACCGCTATATTTCCAAAAGCGCTGGCGCGGAACAGGGCGCGAAGCTGTGTCTTGAACACATCCGGACGCGTCAGGCAGATGCGGATCGCACGGACTCCAAGCGCTGGGTTCTCTTCCTGCTCCATATCAAAATAACCGCACTGCTTATCCGCTCCGATATCCAGCGTGCGGATGATCACCCGCTTGCCCGCCATCGTCTCTGCCGCCTGCTTATAAATCTGGAACTGCTCTTCCTCTGACGGGTAATCCTCCTTTTCCAGATAGATAAACTCACTCCGGAAAAGTCCGATCCCGCCCGCGTCATTCTGCATCACCATGGCAAGATCCTTGATATTTCCAATGTTAGCATACAACATCACCTTCCGGCCGTCAAGTGTTACGTTCTCCCGTCCTTTCAGTGTCAGAAGCAGTTCCTTCCTGTGCTGTTCTTCCTCTTGCTTCTTCCGCATTCTTAAGAGCGTCTCCTCATCCGGATCCACATAGACCTTTCCGTCCCCACCGTCAACAATGCCTGTCTTTCCATCCACCGTATCATCAAGGGGAAGCTTCGTTCCGACCAGCGCGGGGATCTCCATCATCCTCGCAAGAATCGCAGTATGGGAATTCGTCGATCCGTGCACCGTTACGAAAGACAAGACCATATCCTTATCAAGCTGCACCGTTTCTGACGGCGCCAGATCATCTGCTATGATGATGGCAGGCTCTTTCGCCGACGCCGTATGGTCTTCCTTCCCGCTCAGTATGGTAAGAAGACGTTCGGAGATATCCTTGACGTCCGCCGCCCGTTCTCTCATGTAATCATCATCCATCGCCGCAAACATCTGGGAAAAATTGTCTCCTGTCGCCGCCACTGCGTATTCCACATTTACCTCCTGGCTGCGCACAATGTTCTCCACAGATTCGTTATAGTCCACATCATCCAGCATCATCTGATGCACCTCGAATATGGCGGCGTTCGCCTCGCCAACCTCTTTCAGCGCCTTATCATACAATCCCTGAAGCTGTCTGACCGCCTCTTCCTTCGCGGAGGCGAAGCGTGAAAGCTCCGCCTCCATATCTGTCACCTTCGTGCGCTTTACCTGCTGCACGTCTCTCTTATATACGCGAATCTTGCCAATCGCAATACCATTGAATACACTTTTTCCATTATATATTCTCATGACTTTTCTCCACTTATCCTACAGGATTCTCTCTGAATTATACCCCTCCGGTCAAAATACTATAAATTCTCCTTCATGAATCCGCTGATCGCTTCAAATGCAGCATCTTCATCTGCTCCCGCAAAGGTAAGCGTCACCGTATCCCCCTTCTTCGCTCCAAGGCTCATGACGCCCATGATCCCCTTGCAGTCTACGGTCCTTCCGCCCTTCTCCATCTTAACGGTACAGTCGTAACCCTTTACCGCCTTCACCAACAGCCCTGCCGGACGTGCATGAATTCCCATCTCATCTGTGATCACATACTTAAATTCCTTCATTGTTCTAATCCTCCATTTTCTTTTTATATTTTAAATATTATTGACTACTAATTCCGATCTCTTACGCAGGATTCTTCTTCAAAATCCCAAGAAGCCCTGCCGAAACCAGCGTTCCTGCGACCAACGCCGCCACATACATCAGTGCATTTCCCATCACCGGGACCACGAAGATCCCGCCGTGCGGAGCCATGAGCGTACATCCAAACGCCATGGACAGCGCTCCTGCCAGCGCAGAGCCTGCGACACATGCCGGAAGTACACGGAACGGATCTGCCGCCGCGAAAGGAATCGCGCCTTCCGTGATAAATGCAAGTCCCATGATGAAGTTAGTCGGTCCGGATTCTCTCTCTTCCTTCGAAAACTTATTCTTGAAGAGCAGTGTTGCCAGGGCGATCGCGCAGGGCGGCGTCATCCCGCCGATCATAACTGCCGCCATAATGTCATAGTTGCCGGATGCGATCGCCGCTGAACCGAATACATATGCCGCCTTGTTAAACGGGCCTCCCATATCGACTGCCATCATCCCGCCAAGGATCATCCCGAGGATCAGCTTACTGGAACCGCCCATACTGGTAAGCCCGTTGTTCAGCGCCGTATTGAGCCCGCCCATGACCGGTTCCACCGCAAATATCATAAGCACGCCCATCAGCAGGATTCCCATGACCGGATAGATCAGCACCGGCGCTATCTTTTCGACCGCCTGCGGAAGCTTATCACATACTTTACGCAGTCCCCGGATCAGATACCCCGCAGCAAATCCTGCCGCAAGCGCCCCAAGGAAACCGGAACTTCCGTTTGACGCCATCATTCCGCCTACAAAACCGACCGCAAGGGCAGGCCTGTCTCCGATCGCCATAGCGATGAAGCCCGCCAGCACCGGAAGCATGAATCCAAACGCCGTATCCCCGATTCCTTTAAAAAGCGCCGCCACCGGCGTGATCGTACCAAATCCCGCTCTCTCGGCTTCCGATAATGCATTCATATCCACCAGAAGTCCGTCGAGCAGGAATGCAATGGCGATCAGGATACCGCCGCCCACAACGAATGGAAGCATATGTGAGACACCGTTCATCAGCTGTGTATAGATCTGATGCCCCATACCGCCGCCCGGCTTGCCCGAAGCCGCAGGCTTTGACACCGCATTACTGCTGTGATAGAGCGGCACGTCTCCTGAGACCGCCAGTTCTACCAGCTCATCCGCCTTATGGATCCCGTCCGACACCTGACGCTCGATGACCTTCTTTCCGTCAAACCGATCCATGGGAACCTGGGCATCCGCCGCCACGATGATACAATCCGCTTCTTCAATCTCCTTCGCGGTAAGGACGTTCTTCGCACCGCCGGAGCCCCTTGTCTCCACCTTAATGAAGCATCCCTTCGCCTTTGCCGCCTTCTCGAGCCCTTCCGCCGCCATATAGGTATGCGCGATACCCGTCGGGCAGGAGGTAACGGCAAGAATCTTCACCTGATCCGTCCCGGCATCTCCCATGTCCGAGAGCCTCTCATCCACGCTCTTCTTCTCTTCATCCGCCCTGTCAATGATCTCCAGAAATTCCTCCGCTGTCCCGGCATTACGCAGGCTCTCGGTAAATTCCGGATCCATCAGCATCATAGACAGCTTGCTCAGCACATCCAGATGCACGTTATCCTCCGTGTTCGGCGCCGCGATCAGGAAGAACAGGGTTGCTGGTTCCTCATCCAGAGATTCAAAATCCACGCCGTCCTTCACCACCATTGCCGCAAGCCCGGGACGGTCGACTGCATCCCCCTTTCCATGCGGGATGGCGATGCCCTCTCCGATCCCTGTGGTACTCTCTTCCTCTCTTGCATACACCAGCTTACGATAGCCTTCCACATCATTGACCTTGCCGCTTCGTACCATGAGATCTACTACCATATCCAGCGCTTCCTTCTTCGACTTCGGCGCCGCATCAAGTGAAATACTTCTCACATCCAGTAACTCTGTGATCCTCATCATCTTCTCCTCCTGAATTTTCCTGCATACACGCAAACCCTCTTTATACCGGATCGATCACCGGGACTGTTCAGTTCGACTGTTCAGTTCTTATCCTGCATCATCTGCTTATATACTGCCTCTATCTCTTCCCTTACCGCCAGATGCTCTGAAAACGCGCTCGCACTTCCTGCGGCGATCCCCATATGAAATGCATACTCATAATCCGCTCTTTCCATCCAGCCCGCCATGAATCCTGCAACCATAGAATCCCCTGCGCCAACGCCGTTTACTAATATCCCCTCCGGCACCGGAGCCTCATAGACCTTCCCGTCTGCCGCCGCCAGTACCGCTCCCTCGCCTGCCATGGAGACCAGTACATTCTGCGCGCCCCGCTCCTTAAGCTTCCTTGCGTAAGGCACAGCCTCAGCCCTCGTTCTTATCTCCGTTCCGAAGATCTCGCCCAGTTCATGGTTATTCGGCTTAATCAGAAATGGATGATAGGACAGTACATTCACCAGCAGATCCTTCGTGGCGTCCACCACGATCTGTACTCCTCTGCCGTACAATCTCTCCATAACCTTCTGGTATACGTCGTCCGGCATGGATGCCGGGATGCTTCCCGACAGGAAGAGTATGTCTCCCTGCTCCAATCCGTCTAACTGTTCCATCAGCTTTTCAAGCTTCTCCTTACTGATCGCCGGGCCCTGCCCGTTGATCTCCGTTCCGTCGATGGACTTAAGCTTCAGATTGATCCTGGTAAAGCCCTCTTCAATCCTGATGAAGCCGTTCTTTACCCCCAGCAGCTTAAGCCTTCTTGCCACCTCGTCGCCTGTGAATCCTGCAATAAACCCGAGCGCCGTACTGGGGATGCCGAGATTCCCAAGGACAATGGATACGTTGATCCCCTTACCGCCCGGAAGCAACAGCTCTGAATCCGTGCGATTCGTGAGGCTAAGCCGGAAATCCTCTACGGATACGATGTAGTCCAGAGACGGGTTAAATGTCACCGTATATATCATGCTGACTTCTCCTTTCTTCTTTCTTCTTTCTTCTTTCTTCTGTCTTGTTTTGCTCATGTTTGATTTTGTATCCTTAGTATACATCCACAATCGATCAAAGTCAATCAAACTATTTCACAAATTTCCACTTTTCTTTTCGTTGAAATTGCACAAATTTGATTTTTTATGACTGTTTACGACCGACTTAGTGGATGAAGCGTTTTTGATAGTTCTTTCATGGATCATTTCTAAGGGAAGTGAGGCTTTGTTATAAAAGCTGAGGAATAAAAATTGAATAAATACTAATAATTATATTGATATTATATAATTTATATAATATTATATTGAATAATATTTAGGAAGGAGAACTCCCATGTTACAAATTTATCCCGCAATTATCCATGAGGAAGACGGCTATTGGATTGAATTTCCGGATCTGGAAGGATGCCAGACCTGTGGTACATCGTTAGAAGAGACCATGGAACTTGCACAGGAAGCATTAGGCCACTTATAAATATTTTTTGACGCAAAATGGCAAAATTTCTGCATAAGAAAAACACTTATGCCAATGCTGGTATAAGCACAAGGTTTCTAACGGTTAATCCTGCCGCAATGACCTCTTTGCC
>Ga0209694_1000835_pt1 | contig 40984 bp, 36 predicted proteins | sample GluameincwithD2O_FD_187499 | JGI IMG/M metagenome (GOLD analysis project Ga0209694, IMG submission 187499) | Mouse cecum microbial communities from Vienna, Austria - Glucosamine amended microcosms incubated with D2O (SPAdes) (version 2) | ecosystem: Host-associated > Mammals > Digestive system >... | reverse complement strand
GGGAGAGTTCAAGCAATCCCAGTTTGTTCTTGATGACCTTTTCTGATGTTGTCATAACTCAATCTGTTTTCTGTTACAAATTTGTTCTTTTTATACGTAACTGTCAGATTAAGTCTTGACTAATTCACTTTATGGCTATATTGTCTACGCGTAGGTTGGCGAAGGGTATTTAGTAATTTTTCTAACTTCTCCCTGCACCACACCTTAAACGGTACTTTGTCTATGTTGAGTTGCAGTTTTCGTTTGTCGGTCGGGTCGGGTGTTATTTGCGCCGTTACCCGTTCGACTGCGAATTTGCAGTTGTGTTCTTCGGAGTAAAGCTCGCCGCTGTATTCGAGCGGTTTGCCGTTGATAAGTATTGCAGTTTGTTCATCATCGAAACCTGTGGTTCGGCAAATGCTTTCCATGCGGATCATCTCACGAAAATAGGGAAACCACATTGTCGCTTTCGAAATGACGGCTTTCAGTAGCGACACTTCTTTTTCGTGCCGCTTCGTTAAGTTGGTCGTCTCAGCGGTGTGGCGTGCCTGTGTTGTCGCAAGGGTTTGGCTGTGGTCGGTTTGCATGGTTTGAATCTTCTTTTGCAGTGATTCGATGCTTTCGTCCCGAGCGGTGACCTCTTGCCGCAGCACTCCGATTTCCTGCTCCTGCCGCTTGACTTTCGACGTTCCGATCATCGACCCGATACCGTCAAGGATGGTCGTGCCGACCTCAGCAGCAGAGTTTTTCAGTTTCTCGGTCTTCAACTGGCCTTTTACCGCGTTCAGTTCGGCTGCGGTTCGATGCAGTTCTGCGCGTGCCGCCTGTTCCTGCTTCGTGGCATGTTCGACGGCTTTGCGTTTCTCCTCCTCGATGCGGAGCAGTTCGCCGATATTATCCTGCAAGTTCTGCTGCTGGGCTATAGCGTTGCGATAGAATTCCTGTGTCGTAACGTGTCGGGCTTTCGAGCCGTCGATCCCGCGTTGCAATCCGTATTTAGCCATTGCTGCGGCATAGGTGTCTTGGTATTCTTTCAACTTGATACGCGACATTACATCATCGGCACACAACCGAGGCCGAGCAGAGGATTTCGTGCGGTATCTCCGTTTATCGGGTTCGTCTGTTTTCATCTTTCGGAATTTGCGACGTTCGCCCGTAACGATGGGAACGACCGCCGCGTGGATATGCGGCGTCGCTTCGTCCATGTGCAATACAGCCGAAACGACGTTTTCGGCTCCGAACGTTTGCCGCAGCCACTCGAGGTTATCGGCACACCACGCTTTCAGTCGCCCTTCTTGGGCGATACGCTTCATATCCTCCTGCGTGCCGGTCAGCATGACACGGATTACCCGCACTTGATTCGTGCCGATCTTACGGGTCAGTCCGGCATGTTCGAGTCGATGGTTGATTGCCTCCGTTCGGTCGGCTACACCCTCTGAAAATTCGACGAGTTCTTCGTTTAGGTAGGTCAGTTCCGGTATGGCGTTCGGCGGCATCTTGGTACGTGCGATATGGGCGGTCATCGGTACTTCGTTGTCCGGCGACTTATCCAAATGCAATACGACATATCCCATAATTCAGTAATAATTTTGCAGTTGACGATTTCGGTTGTTGGGTTTTCGACCGCATGAGCGGTCGGCGGCCGGAACGGTCGCAAGGGGTTTCCAAAAGGTCGCCCTTTGGCCTATTGGGGCTTTTTCAGCGACACGAAGTGTTGCGGCTCAGAAAAAGCCCTAATAGGCTATGGCTTTTTCGTGAGGAAAAGCCGCGGACGCGAAGCGGCCGAATGGCGGGCGACATTACAACTTGCGGCCACGCGACCGCTTGTGCTCTTTCACGGAACGACGACTGCGCAGGTAGTCGTTCAAGTCGTTGTGCGGCCGATAGTAGACGGATTGGTCTGAGAGATTGCGGCATGCCTCTTTCAATTCAGTGGTTGCCTTTCGCCCCGCCTCGTCGTTGTCGAGGTAGGTATAGACCCGTTCGTGCGACGCGATGAACGGAACGGCTTTGGCAAGGTTCATTACCGAGTTCAGCACAACGATATTGTGCGGCGGGGTCGGGTTGCGTTTGAGCGTCAGAAACGAGAGGTAGTCCATGAATCCCTCGAAAACGAGGCACGTCGGATAATCACCACGTCGGGTTGTCGGGGCTTTCGAGGTGCAGCCCTTGAAATAGCGGTTGCGCAGCTCCCAACCTCCGTTATCATTACAGAATCCGGTTGCGAAATAGAATTTGTCCGCTACGCGATAATGAACCTCCGAACAATGCACCCGCGCCGTATCGGGGTCGATGCCCCGTTCTGTAAGATAGTCAAGCAAGGCGGAGGTTTCCAGCGGCTGCACCCTTTCGACTACAATTGAGGGTGGACGTTGCGGGGTTGTATTCTTTCCTATAAAAGAAGAAATAGGGCCCCCATCTATCCATTGCTCCAGTCGCCGCATGGCCTCCCCCGCACTGCACCGCTCCATGCGCATCACGAGGTCGATCAGCGTACCGCCCTCGCCTGCCCCGTAGTCGATCCACAGGTTCTTGTCGTAATCTACTTTCATGCTGGGTGTGCGATCTTCGCGCAGCGGCGAATGATACAAGCCATAATAACCTCTGTCTTTGGCCGGACGGATGCCCCGCGCGGCAAGGTAGTCCCGTATCGGGAACTTATTGATTATTTTTGCGTCCATAAGCTTTTTTCTTTCACTCGGTTTATCGGTTCGGTTCGGGGTTTAATCCGCCGTACCGGTTTAGAATGGTTTAATAATATATACCCCCGTTCCGGACTAAACCGTCCGCAAGGGTCAATAGTGGAAATCGGGATTGTAGCGGTAGAACTTATCCTCCTTGACGATTATCCGCTTGTTCTCCAGAAAGACTTTGAGCTGCTTGGCCTTGTTGATGCCGAACGAATGGCCGATGGCGGCATAGCTGCTCTGCAACCGTCCGATAAGCGACGAATAGGAAATCCAGTCGGCTTCGGAGAACAACAGCTCCAGCGCTTCGCGGTGCTTGGCCTCGCTGACCTCCGCATAATCGAAACTCTTGGCGGCTGTCGTCGGTCGAAACTGGTAATCCTTGACCGGCTCGGGCAAGGCGTCGGCGTTGATGCGAAAGGCGAACGGCTCGAAATCGCGGTCGCGGATGTGCATCGCCGCGACGGAACTTACATCGCGGTCGAAGTCGTCTTTGGTAATTTGCAGCACGGTTTCGGCTTTGTTGTTCAGCTCCGTGCCCAGATGTCCGCGTGTGTTGTCGTCACCTTTGTTCAGATGCAGCACCGTGTGGATGTGGATGCGCCGCTCGTCCGTCCACTGCATCAGCTTCGTAATGAGGTCGGTCGCCTCGCCCGGGCTGTTGATGTCGTGCGCCAAATCGCGGATGCCGTCGATGACGACCAATCCGAGGTCGTCGAGGTCGTAGATCGCCTCCTCGATCTTCCGCAGCCGCTCTTTGGTGGCATAGCCGCGCAGGCACAAGAACTCCAACAACGGCGGATGCGTATCGATGGGCAATCCCGCCAGCCGCAGAATCCGGCACAACACCCGCTTGCAATGGAAGCGGCTCTGCTCCGTATCGACGTAGAGGATGCGCCGCCTCTCCGGCGGCAAAGAGGCCGAATAGTTCAACACCGTGCCGCCCATCATGGCTGCCGCCACGATCGCGCAGACGTTGAACGTCTTCTTGCTCTTTACCTTGCCGGTAGAAGCGCTGAAATTCCCCAAAGTCCCGATCACCGAATCATCGACCCGCAGAATCACGGGCGGAGCCGCGAACTCGTCCGTTACCAACAGACGAGCCGAACGCCATGAAGAAACCGGAACCGAATCGGAATCACGTTGCGCATTCATCGCTACTTCTTCTTCGAGGAGCGGCCGAGCAGGTATTGCTGTGCCTCGGCTTCGATCTGCGCCTGCGTCTTGATAGGATTGCGACGCAACCATGCCTCCAGCTCCGTACGCTCGAAATAGAGCATCTTGCCCTGCGGCTTGTAGTGCGGAATCAGATTGCCCGACGTCAGTTTGTAGAGGTAGCTTTTCGAGAGGTTCAGAAAACAGCTGGCCTCCTCGAAGCTCAACACGTTTTTGGTTTGGAACACCTGCTTTTCGAGTTCTGCAACTCGCATCTCAATACTTTTCTCCATAATTCGATGGATTTTAAATGAAACAAATGGAGTGCATGCCCTCCGTGACTTGTAACCGTTACAGGGGCAAATATATTGAGGATAAGCTTGATAGCAGATTGACCTATCTTTGAGGTCTCAACCCGTTCTCAAAGTCTTTTCACTTGCATGAGGTACTTTTCAAGGGTTGCATATTTTCCCTCTACGCCGACGTCGCGGATGTAGTTGGTCGCCGTAGATAAGTCGCTTTGATTGATGTATTTATCACGGGATGTATCTTTCGAGAGGAAGAGTTTATGATTGGCGATGATAGACTGCCAGTTGGGGGTTATCAGCCCGCGACTGCTCAATCCCGAGAAAAAGAACGCGACGAGGCGGTTGTTGTTCGACCGCACGATCGCTTCGGGCTTGCAGGCGAAAATGGCTTTCAACTCGTCTGCCGACAGCGATACGTTGAACATCTTGACGTCATTGACAGCTACAGCGAGATAAGCAATCTGTTCGTCGGTCAGTATCGAATCGAACGGATTCTCCGTTTCCGCAATGGGCGGTGCGGCAATAGAAGCCGACTTCTGCGAAGATTCCGATATGGATATTTCCCTTTGCCGCAAGTAAGCCGCATAACGTTCTCGGACGACGATGTTTACGACAGCAGAGAAATAAGGCAGTTCAGTGTCGTAGGCCGTGTTGTCCCGCTCATATCGGGAATAGTCGAACGAGGGTACGGAGAATGCGAGGTACTTTTTCTTTTCACCGGCATGCAGCGTCTCGAAGAATCCACCCTCCCAAAGAAATGCAGGTTCTGAGTAGCAGAACCGGAGGGCGGACAATACGGAGTGGTGCAAATACAACTCGGCCAACTTGTCGGCAATCCGGTTATACTCCTGCCGTTCCATCTCCTGCATCTGCTCCGGATCGAGACCGGCGGTTTTCATGGCCAGCCGTTCTCTCAATACGCCATAAGCATGCTTGATACAACGATCGAATATCTTTTGCAGTTCGTCGAACTGCGGTTTCAACTCCATGCCTTCCATAAATCCGACTTGTTTTATACGAAGATACGAATAAGCGAGAGCAAAAGCAAACGAAGTTTGTATTTTGCCGAGCGGGAGTATCTAAGACGAAGTCAGAGATACGAAAAACAGATGAAAAACATCCGTAAATATTCGCCATAAAAATCTATCAATTCATTAAACCGTTAATTATTATCGATAAATCAAATGAATTTGTATTTTATTTGCTACATTTGCAGAAATACTACAAAAACAAAGCATAAAATGGTACTTGAAATTCGTTTGAGCAATTTTTTCTCCATAAAGGATGAGGTAGTATTAAATATGCAAGCTGCCAATATCAAGACTGGAGCAGCTAAAAAATTACTAAGTAATACTTTTACATGCGGCAATGAACGCATGTTGAAAACAGCTGCCATCTATGGGGCAAATGCATCCGGTAAAAGTAGTGTGATAAAGGCTATTCGAGCGTGTGTCGGTATGATATTTACCTCGCATGGTTTCAATGAAAATACCACTTTTGCGTTCACTCCGTTCAAATTCGATGATATAAATAAACCGAGCAATTTCTTTATTCGTTTTTTACTCGATGGAATAGAGTACGAATACTCTTTTATGTTGACTAACAACGAAATAATAAAAGAAGAATTGTATTATTATCCCAATGGGAAGCGCTCTATCGTATTCATACGAGATGAACGCAAAGGCCCGGAAAAAAAAGATATTTATGTATTTAAGTCCGCCATACGCAGGCCTATGGATGTCGCTGCAAATACATCCAAGAAAACTCTATTCGTTTCAAGAGCTAGTCAAATGGATAGAGATATTGCAAAAGGTGTATTCCGTTATTTTCACGAAAGATTTATTCTCAATTATATAGGATACAATTCATTCACTGTAGAGCAATTATTAAATGAGAATAAAGAGCAATTCTTGAATGTACTGAAAATAGCCGATAGCGATATTATTGATATTAGCAGTAGACATGAGCTCAAACCTTATACTACGGCAGTTTTCGATCCTCAAAATAACAACAGCATATTGTCGTTAGATGACATTCAAAAACCACAATTGATAATTACTACATACCACAAAAATAATCCGACTATTCCATTCGATTTCTTTGCAGAAGAATCCGAGGGAACAAAAGTGTTATTCAATATGATGCTAACCATATTGGATATAGTAAAAAACAACAAAATCCTGTTGATCGATGAGATCGAAACAAGTTTACATACCAAATTAGTAGAATACATCATAGGCCTGTTCCATAAAAGCGAATCTGCACAATTGATTTATACGACCCATAATACTTATCTGCTAAATACCTGTAAACTAAGAAAAGATCAAATATATTTTGTAAATAAGCGAAATGACGGTTCGTCCGATTTGTATTCTCTTTACGATTATAAAGACTTCCGTGAAAATATGAATTTGGAAAAGGCCTATTTACAAGGACGATTTGATGCAATCCCTTATATTGACGAATCCTCGAGTACTTTTACGAAATAATTATATGGGCCGCCAGATAAGACGATCGAAAGAGAAAACAATGAAGCCTAATTTCTTTGTTTTCTGCGAAGGTGAAACCGAAGTTGCCTATGTGAATTTCCTTCGGTCGCAATACCGTGTACCAATCCAAGTTATATCGAAGAAAAGCGATTCGAATATTTCGTTGCGATACATCAACAACTGTAAAAAAGAATATATTACGACAGATAATGACAAAACATTTCTAATGTTTGACCTCGATGTCTCCGGAACATTGGAAAGATTACAGAGTATTCACAATGCTATACTATTAGTTTCCAATCCCTGCATTGAACTATGGTTTTTACTCCACTGTTTGGATCATCATGCGGAATTGACATCAAAGGCATGTATTAAAAAATTTCAAACGATTTCTCCGCACTATACAAAAGGGACTTTATCGCAACAAGAAAAGCAAATATTAGCGGCTAACACGAATAATGCAGTAGTGCGAGCAAAGCTGTTGACTGCGCATGACAATCCATCAACCACAATATACGAATTGATAGATGCGCTCAATAATATCTAATTGAGAAAACGCAGCCCTCGAAATTTCAATATTCCATCAGATTCGGAATCAAACCGATAGCCTCCTCTTTCTTCTTGTCTACGATTTTGGCGTAAATCTGTGTCGTGGCGATGTTCTTGTGTCCGAGCAACTTGCTGACGGTATATAAATCGGCGCCCAAAGTCAGCATCATCGTGGCATGGGTATGACGGGCGACGTGAAACGAGATGTGTTTGGTTATTCCGGCGACTTTCTCCCAGTGTTGCAGCGTGTCATTCACCGTTCCCTCGTGCGTCAGCGGAAAGATAAAATCGCTGTCTCCTGCTTCGCTGCGTTCCGGCAGCCATTTCAACGCTTCGTCGGAAATCGGCAGGTAAAGCGGTTCTTTGGTCTTCTGCATCGTGATTTCGATACGGACACGCCCGCCGCTCCGTTGCAGGTCGCACCACTTCAATTTGCGAATGTCGCTGACGCGCAACCCGCACAGGCAACTGAACAGAAAAGCCCGCTTGACGATCTCGTGCCGGCATTCGGTATTTATCAACGTCTTCAATTCGTCGATTGTCAGATACTCGCGGCGGCTCGGTTCCTGTCGTACTTTACTTGCGAAATCGAACTCTTTGGTCGGATTGACGGTAATGATTCCCTCTTTGTAGGCACGGTTGATTACCGTTCTCAAAGTACCATAATAGGACACGACCGAATTGTTGCTCAACCGCCCTCCGGCTTTCAATACACCGTATTTGCTGGCTTTCGGCATCTGCCGCAGGTAATCGGTAAACTCCGAGAGAAACTCCTTATCGACGTCCCGGAAAGCGATATAGTCGCCGCGAAACAACTTCAACGCCCGGACGGTATTGAGCACCGTTCGGGCATAGTTCCGGCTTCCCTGCTCGGCGGACTGCTTCCCGATATTTTCCAGATAGTCGAGCAGATTCACTCGGGACTTGTTCGTGTTCTGGAATCCGTGCGCGTCGTTCTGTACCTCGACGATCCGTTTGCTTTGAATCGCTTTGGCAAGGGCAAGCGTCGCTTCATTCTTCGCCTTGTCATCCCGCGTCCGTTCGGGGATAAGATATAATTTCAGAAACTCGTATTTCCGTTTGCCGCCGACATAATTTTCCTTACGGATTACGTCCCCCGTATAGTAGTCCAAATAGATGGATTGGTTCCCGTTAGACAATTGCTTGAACCGGATTCGCACCGGCTCCTTCAATTTGACCGTCTGTTTCTGCTTCGCCATACCGTTCCCGTTTATTGCTTCAACGGCAAATATAGTGAATTTGTTTTGTTACCGCAGCATTTTCAAGTAACAAAATAGTAACAAATATCGGGCAATTATGGGCTTTGTCGGGAAAATTGTAAAAACAACCGAAAATCTTACAATTAAATATAAAACACTATATTTTAATGATTTATATTTGATTTTTCGTCGTTTCTCTATCCTTTTTGTAGATTTGATAACTGTTCACGAAATTCTGCCACATAATGTAAGCTGTTGGTGCGATGGATGAAATGGGGTCGAGGAAAGATTGGGCCATCCAAACGGCGAGGACGGTGTTTTTCTGTCCGAGCGACTGGCCTCCGGCCGCAGGATCGCCATACCGGCGTCCGAGCATACGGCCGACCTTGAATTGAATCAAACACGCGCCCAACGCGACAAGAGCCAACATGATCTCGGTGGTGAACGATGCGTCATGCAGGTCGATGATGAATGCCGTAGTTCGTCCGATGATGACGAATAACGATGTCAACCAAAGGTAAAAAGAGATCTGGCTGTGGTCCCCAATCCATCGAGACCAGTTCGGCGCTAAAAAACGGCAAGCCTGAGCCACGATGAAAGGCATGATAAGCAAGGGGGCCACCCTGCTCAGAATCTGTGCGAACGTACAAACCCCATTGCCCGTAAATGTCAGTACGACAGGCGCCAGCAATGCGATAACCATATTGCACAACAGACTGTATGTGGCCATCGTCGCCACGTTGGCACCCAACATCCCGCCGATGACGACGGCTGCCATAGCGATGGGTGCCAGTATGCAAATCATACCACCCTGCGCGATGATCGGATCAAATGGCAGCAACAACAGATAGACGCCGATGGAAACGATGATCTGAAAGAGCAACAACCAAAAATGAAGCATCGACAGTTTCATTTGATTGGGCTTCACGCGACAAAACGTGATAAAGAGCATCAGAAAAATCAATGCCGGTGTAATCATCTGTTGTGTGGCTTGCTCCAGCGCCGTTATCGGTCGACACAACAAAGCCCCGAAGACCATTGCCGCAGGCATGGCCGCTGTTTTCAGATTTCGATGTAGCGATGCGGGCAGGTGCATAGGGTTTGTTTTTGTGTTATGGCGCTCATTTTACAACGATCTTGAAATTTGCATCGGTTCTTTCAGGCCAGTAATTCCTTGACTTTCGCTGAAATATCCTTTCCATCAGCGCGGCCGGCGAGCTTTTTCGAGGCAATGCCCATCACTTTACCCATCTCTTTCATCGACGTAGCACCTATCTCGGCGATGATGGCCTTGATTTCAGTGGTCAGTTCTGCGGCTGTCAGTTGTTTGGGCAGAAACTCTTGATAGACGGCGACTTGAGCCAACTCTTCATCGGCAAGGTCTTGTCGGCTCTGCTGGATGAAAATCGCCGCGGAATCGCAGCCCTGTTTCGCCAACTTCGAGATGATTTTCAAGACGTCGGCATCGGGCAGTTCGGCAACTTCCGGTCCTGCGGTTTTGGCCTCGATGATGTACTTTTTGGCGTTGCGCAGCGCGCTCAATCGCACGGTATCTTTGGCTTTCATCGCCTCCATGATACCTTTCGAAATCTGTTGTTCGAGTGACATATCGGTTTGTTTTTAAATGATTATCGGTTTGTCAGAAAATTCAGTATGTCGCGCATCAGTCGCTCTCGTTCACGGGCGGTTTGCACTGTTTCGAACGGAAAGCCCATGACGAATGTCCGTCCGCGTCCGGTCGAAGCAATACCGGCTGTTCGACCGGTGTCGGCATAACGCATGACGGCGATTGCCTCATCGCCGACTGGTTGCAGGGCATCGGATGTTTCGACGGCATAATGGTCGGGCCCCAATTCGACGTGGTAACGATATTCGCCGCGTGAGAATTCGTTGGTAGGTGTAGCGACGATTCGCACACGTCCTTGCACAGCAGGTTCGTTGCGGTCGAGTGTTGCGTGCAATACCTGTTCGGCGAATTCATGGTCATTTTTGTCGGCTTCCGAACTTTGTTCTAAATCCGAAAGGACGTAGCTTCCCGATATGAACAGATTGCCGCCGGCATCCGCCAGCTCCCGCAGTGCTTGTTGCATCTCGGGCGTGAACGTGCGGAACTCCGTGCCGCGGGTGCCGCGTCCGGTCGTAGTCGTCCGTTGTTTGCCCAAAATCAAATCCACGGCCGAATAACCCGCGAGCGAAACTTCGTTGCGTTCAATTGCCTTTGCCGAGGTTGAACAGAACGAATAACCGGCCTGCAACGCGGCGTTGCCATGCAGATAGGGATAATCGAATGTGTTACCGCCGATGATATCGGTTTCGTATTCGTTGCGGCAGGCACCGAGTGCGAGGGTGTCGACGTCGCAGCGAGCCATCGAGAGGGCGAACACCTGCTGCTCGCCGACGAATGAAATATCCTGCCGGTCGGGAACGCCTGCGTCGATGCGATTGTAGAATCCGGCCAACGTATCGCAGCGACTGCTGTACGGTGCGCTGATGCGGTCGAATCCATTGACAATCAACAATCGCCCGCGTTCGTTCGGTACACGGCATACGGCAAGTGTTTCGCTCGGGAAACTTTCGCCGCCGTCGTTCACGGCCGTGATGCGGTAACTGTATATCTCGCCTGCCTCCTGCTCGACAGCGCAGGTCGAGGTTTTGACATAACGGCCGTTGTCAAATCCACCGTCGCCCTTGCGCGTATAGACGATATAGCCAGTCGGTGTGGCGGTTGTCTCCAACGTATCAATAGTCGGTGTCCAGCGTAATTGCACTTTGTTCTCGTCGACAAATACGGCGCTGAATGCCTCCACAGGCAAAGGCTGTACGACGTAAGGAGTGCCGTATTGCGAGCTGATGTACCGCAGGATGCCTTTATATACGGCACGGCTGACCGTGAACTTGAAACGCGGGTCGTTTCCGTAACGCATATCGGCGAAATTCTGATGCGAAAGCAATTCCAACAGCATGGTCGGGGCACATGGGACGCGGGCTTCGTAATAGGAGCGATTCCATAATCCTCGGCGATTCCATTCCGGTTCGAATGTGCGGCGAATATCACCGACGATTTGAGTCATCACGATGTCGGTCAGATCGCGCGAGCGGTAGCGGTCGGCACCTCCGACGAATCGACCGTAGTTGTCTTTCGTGTAGAAGATACCCAACGTGCCGATGGTCTCGTCGCCGTCGCGGACACCTGCATCGGAGTGGAATGCCAATGCCAGATCGACCGGAATATGCAGACCGGTCGAATCGGGCAACCGTTCCGATCCCCTCATTAATGCATTGACCCAATGGGCTCGCGACATGTAGTCCTCTTTGTAGTCGTCCAAGTTGTTTTTTGGCGCATAGACCGATTCGTCGAATCCTGCCCATTGAAGCCAATAGCGAGCACCCTCGCAGAAGCGGGGATAGCCGCTCGTCTCCTCAATGTAGACCGTATCGCGCAGCCGCAGCGAATCGGAGGTCGAGCGGATAATATTCCCGAATCCTCCACCGATTTTCACGGCATCGGCCGATACGGTACGGCCGGCTTGGCGGGAAAGATTGGACAATGCGACCACCTCTTGTTCGCCTGCATTGAAGCGGAACTTCCCGAGATGAATCCATGTGCCACCGCCCATCGTCTGATTGACGGAGAATCGGGTTTCGCCGCCTGCATGGTACACCGTATAGTGGGCATCGTCGACGCTATTCGGAGTTTGTTCGTAACTGACATAGACGGCATACTCCCCCGCTTCCGGCAAATCGGCGCGCCAAACGGCTCTGCTTTCGAGACTATCGATCACGCTTTCGGTTCGACGGGTCGTACCTGCGTGAAAGGGATTTTCGCCGGTACGATAAATTTGCTGCAACTGGGCGAAACCGATGCCGCCCATCGTCCAACTACCCTCCTCGCGGTATTGTTCCGGAATGTCGTTGTCGGCAATGGCTTCATTGCGCTGCACGTCGCGTTCTCGGGGAAGCAGTACGCACGCACCGGCATTTTCAAGCATGGGCACCAAATATGGCAGTACATAGCTCTGTGTATAGAGGTCTTCGCACGTTTGCCAAAGTTGGGCCCGCTGCCATTTCCAGCGGTTTTCCTCTTGGTCGAAGTAACGGCCGTGGCTTTGCCACAAGGCGATGTGTCGTCCTCCGAGACCTTTCTGAGGCGATGCGATGGCCGACAGTCGCGTGACCAACGGACGCTCGGACCGATTGACGAATGTGATCGGACGATCTTTTTTCCTTTTCGGCAGTACTTTGCGATAAGCCAATGGAATCAACTCCTCAATGCGGTGTTTGTCCGTGTAAAGTTCGAGCCGGGCCTTGCGGTATTCGCGCGGCAGGATGGCTCGTATCGAATCATAGATGGCTTTTGTGTTCTCTTCTCGGAACGGATAGTAGGACAATCCGATAGTTGCGTATATCTGCACCCGACCGCGCGAAGCCTTGATCGACTGTATCCGCAAATTGGCACCCGTAACCTCTCGGGCGACGATACGGTTGAGCATTTTGCCGATTGTTTGTCGTGTCGCGGCGTTTATCGGTTCAGCAGAAACATCGAGGCAGGTCGATAATACGAACAGCAGAACGAGAAGTTTATTTTTCATCTTTTTTTCGTTAAAAGCAACATGCCGAGCATGGTGAATGCGGCATTGTAAATCAACAGTTCGAAGCCGATCTGATAGTGCCAATGCGTGCGTGCGACGTATTGCAGCAGGCCGCTCAACAATGGGGCGGCAATCGCCACGAGCGGCATCCAACGATCTTTTATCCGGCGTCGGGTCGACATTCCGAAGACGAACATGCCCAGAATCGGTCCGTAGGTATATCCGGCAACCTTGTAGACCAGATTGATAACGCTGTCATCGGCGCAATATTCGAAACCTAAGATGACGACCGCCATGCAAGCGGCCATTGCGATATGAACGATGCGGCGAGTGCGTGTCAATGCTTGGTCGTTGTCGTGCTTTGTGGCCGTGAGAATGTCGACCGTGAACGAGGTAGTCAAAGCCGTAAGTGCGGAACCTGCAGATGAATAGGTGCTTGAAATAAGTCCGATAACGAACAGAACACCAACTGCGAGCGGTAAACCTCCATTGACGGCAACCTGTGCGAATACTTGGTCGCTTTTGGCAGGCATCGGTAATCCGGTGGATTCAACGTATCGGTAGAGCAATACACCGAGAACGAGGAACAAAAGGATGACGAAAATCTGGCAAAAGGCCGTGAGGATGATGTTTTTCTGTGAATCACGTGGTGTGGCGCAACTCAGATTCCGCTGCATCATGTCTTGATCGAGTCCGGTCATGGCTACGAGCAGAACGATACCGGCCGAGAACATCTTCCAAAAGTAGTAACCGGATGCGGGATCATCAAAGAAAAAAATCCGCGACATAGGTGAAGCAGCGACCTGTTGGGCTGTATTGGCGAGCGACCATCCCATGCCACGCATTAGGTACACGATGGTCAGCACAAGCGATGCGACTAAACAGACGGTTTTGAGCGTATCAGTCCAAATCAACGTCTTGACGCCGCCCCGTTGTGTATAGAGCCAAACAAATGTCATTGTCAATGCTGCGTTGGCCCAGAACGGTATTCCATAATGGTTGAATACCAATCCCTGCATTACGGCGCAAACGATATAGACTTTCAAAGCTGTGCCTGACATCTTCGAGATGAAAAAGAACCATGCACCCGTGCGATGCGACGTAATCCCGAATCGCGTGTCGAGGTATTCGTAGAGCGAAACTACCCGCAGCCGATAGAATGTCGGAACCAATACGAATGCAATGATGAACTGCCCTACTGTAAATCCCATGACCATCTGCATGTAGGAAAAGGCATCTGCGGCGACCGACCCCGGAACGGAAATGAACGTAACGCCCGACATGGCTGCCGCAATCATGGCCGATGCTGCCATATACCACGGAGTGCGTCGGTTGCCGGTGAAGAATGCTGCGTTTCCCGCTTTCCGACTCGAAATCCGAGCGAAAACGAACAGGAGTAAGATGTATCCTAAGACGGTTATGATGACAGCTACAGGCGACATGACGATATTCGGCGAAAACGATGCGAAGATACGAAAAATCGAGCGCAGAAGCAAACGTTTGCCGATTTTGGCTATCTTTGCAATCGGGAAAACAAATCGATCGATATGCCTTATATTACCATCGAAAGCGGTGCGTTGACCGCTGAACAGAAGCAAGAACTAATCGGGCGGATGACGGCCGTTGCGGCGGAAATCACGCATATTCCCGAACGGTTCTTTTTGGTGACGATCAAGGAGTTGCCGGATGAAAACATCGGTATCGGCGGCGAACCGATCGGCGAAATCAAGAAACGACACGAATAACGCGAACGTGCGATGGATCCCGATGTTATCGTGAATCATTGCCTCGAACGGCTGGACGGAACCGTCGCGGTCGAAAGCTGGGGCGAACGGGGAATTTTCTACAATCCGGACGGACGGCTGAAACGCGGCGTTTATGTGTTGACAATCAAAGAGAAAGACGGCGACAACGATTGTAGTTCGCAGCTCGACCGGCAAGGGGTCTGGCGCGTAAATATCGGTGTGCGGAAATCGACCTTCCGAACGATGTTCGGCGAGATTCCGGCGCGTCCTCCGAAAGGAGGCACGGTCGATGCGGCGCATGATTTTTCGGCGCTCGATTGCATCATGCCCCATCCGGTCTATGCGTGGATGGGCTGGATATGCGTGCTGAATCCCACGGAACGGACTTTCGATGTGCTGCGGCCGCTTATCGACGAGGCTTATGCGTATGCCAAAGAAAAGTATGGCCGGCGGATGCGGAAAGGATAGTTCGGATGGTCACCGCTTGCAGATAGTCTTGAAGTCGCAGAACGTGCATGTGTCCGCGTCTTCGCACTGCCGGAACGGGATGTCGGGATTGTACATCTCCGCGAGGGTGTCGCTCACGAGCTTTTCGAACGCTTCGCGGTAGAACGAATACGGTGCGCCGCGAACGCCCGTTTCCTTGTCGTCCAGCAAAGGCGAATAATCGGGCTGATTGATGGCTCGCACATAATAGAGCGCCGGCACGGCATCCATTCGGCGGGTATGATAGAGCATCATGGCGTAAAGCAACGTTTGTACAATATTCGGCAAGCGCTCTTTTCCCTTACCGTGGAAAAGCGAGTCCAACCCTTTGAAGTCCAAATGCGGCGAGCCGGTCTTGTAGTCGACCACACGCAATGTGCCGTCATCGAGCCGGTCGATGCGGTCGGCCACACCGGCGAACTTCATCGTGCGTTCGCCTTCGGCGGTCGGGAATGCAAATCCATATGCGACGGGGTATTCCAGTCCAGTGACAGTGAATTCGTCATGGGCGGCATCGTAAGGCAGGATGCCGCCACGTAGATATCGTATGACGATATCATTGACTAACAGCAAATTGCCGGTGTAGTCATGTGGCGAAGCGTTTTTGTCGTGCAGGTAGTTTTCGTTGATGGCTGTTTCGACTGCTCGGGCAATGGCATCGGTGCGAAGCAACGTTTTCAATGTATTGCCCGGGTGCGATTCGTTTTCGATGGAGCCATAGAGTGTGTGTACGGCAGCGTGGAGGATGGTGCCGAACATCGGCGCATCAATCTCTTCGGTGAGTTCGTCCTCCGGTTTCAGCCGTGCGACCGATGCAAAGTAGAAGCGTAGCGGGCAAGCCACGTAGCGGAAAAAGGCGGTCGGTGAAAGTGTGGTGGAATTTTCGGGATCGGTAAAACGAGCCAGACGGCGCATGATTCCGGCATCTTTTGCGACTGTGATCGCAGACGATTCTGCTAAGTTGACATCCACGCCCACTTCGATTTTGTGAATCGGGAAGCCGCTTTCATAATCCAACTGTCGGATATAACGGCTCGGTTCGCCGGTCGATTTATCGTCGGCATGCGAACAATAAAGCATGTGTACCGTCTTCGCTCGCTGAATCAGCCGATAGAAATAGTAGGCATAAACTCCTTCATGATGTTCGGGGGTCGGCAAGTTATAAGCCGCTCGCAGGTTGTAAGGAATGAACGACGATTGAGCAACCCGATTGCCCGGGAAATTGTCGTCGGTCATCGAAAGGATGATTACGTGGTCGAAATCGAGGTTGCGGGTTTCGAGAATGCCCATGATTTGCAAGCCCCGCAATGGTTCGCCCTCGAATGGGATACGGAGTGTTTGCAAATGTCGGCGCAGAAGCGAAGCATAGATCTCGGTAGAAAGCTCGATGTCGCAGTTATCCAGCGAATTGCGCAGCTTGACTATTTCGGATGCGGCGACGGAGAGAAATTCGATGCGTTGACGGGCATCGCTGCCCGTGCAGGGGGTGTGCGCCACCCCGTCAAGTACGTCGAGCAGGTAATCCGACAAGTTGCGCCAAGTGGTTGCGGGACGGAAAATGCGCTTCAGTAAATCGGTCGATCCGAGCCAGTCGGCTTCGATGGTGATGCGGCGTTCGCGGATGATCTGTTCCTGACGGGAAGCAATCGCATCGGCATCGTGTTCCATGACATAAGGATGGGACAAAAGTCCCGTGACATCAGCATGATAGAATGCTGTGTGGCCGTTTTTATTTGTCCGTCCGTGGCTTTGCAATTCGATAAGCCGTTCGATGAACGTATAGGTCAACGTCGACCGCAGGGGGTATCCCATCGTTACGTTGACCTCTTTTGCCTCGTCCGGCAGAGCGTAGAGCAACGGCATCAACAGATTTTCATCGGTCAGTACGATGGCGGTGCGTTTGTCCAAAGGCGTTTCTTGGGCAAGTCGACGTAGGATTTCGGTGACGTACTTGCATTGCACGGCATTCGATACGGTTGCAATGGCTGTCAACTGTTTCTCGTTGTGCATGTTGTCGTGCGAAATAGCATCGCGGGCCGGAAACCGGATGATGTTTTCCCGCACGAACATGCCGGCCTCCTGCTCGGAATGCGCGGCATAGTAGGTATCGTAGTCCCAGTAGAAATCAGTTTCGGCATTCGTCGCTAAAAATCCGAAAAGCGTTTTTTCGCATTCGGACAGGGCATTGAATCCGGCTACGACATACCGCCGCAGTTCCGAAAAGGTGAAACTACCCTCTTGTAGCCGTTCGGCAGCAGCTCGCTGTACCATTCCGTTGTAGGCGATTCCCAACGATTCGAGCTGTTTGCGGAACGCCCGGTAGATGGGACCGAGGGTTTTCCAGATGGCTAAGAAACGGCGCTTTTCTTCCGACAGGTCGGCCTCTTCGCCGAACGAAGACCAGAATGTGCGGATAATTTCCAACTGGGACGGCGTGAGGTAGGAAATATCGGCTTCGAGTTCTTTCAGATCGCTGATGTTCCGAAAGAGCATGTCGGCATCGATCCGGTATTTGTCGATGGTATCGAAGTCGGTCAGGAGCATGTCGCCCCAGAAATAGAACTTGTCGAACGCTTCTTCGTGGTAGGACGAATAGACCTTGTAGAGTTCCGTGATGAGACGTACACGCTCGCCGATCCGCAGTCCCGATATTTCGGACATCAGATCGTCGATGGTGACCCACTGCGGTTGCCAAATTGGCCCTTTGACGATACGCGAAAGGGAATCGGTGAAGAATAACCGAGCCCGTCGCGAAGGGAACAGCAGAGCCCTGTCGGCGAGTTCTTCGCCGTAACGGGTATAAAGCCGTGCGGCGACTTCATCCAAAAAACTCTGCATACGGACTCCGTGAAAGCGCGGTTATTTGGCTTGCTCGATATTGCCGCCCATGAAATGGATACCGCCACGCATGATACTCGGTTCGGTTTTGTAGTAAACCGTTCCGCTGGTGGAGGTCGTTGCTTCCAATCGTTCCGTGGCATCGAGCATGACGGATGCACCGGAGGTCGCATTGACCCGTGCCGCCATCACGACCAAATTGAGGGCATCGACCTTGCCGGTCGATGCGTCGAGCGTCAGGTAACGGGCCGAACCGTCCAATGTGGCGGAACTGTTGCCCGTGACATTCATTTTCAAATCCTTTACGTCGAGCGTTGTCGTCAATGCTGCGCGCGATCCGATGGTCAGATCGAACAAATCGGCTATGATCGGTTCGCGGAATGAAGCGGTCGCATCGAAGAGCGAAAGAGACTCCAATGAGTTGTAATAAACCGTTACGATCGTCTGTTCGGGGCGGCGCGAATCAGCTTTTTCGTTGATGCGCAGTACATGGTTTTTGATATCGAAACGGAATTTGGTAGTATAGGCGCCTTTGGTATCGTAGATGATTTTGGGTGCTTCGGCAGCCGGTATGCGGATGAACAGGATATTGAGCGGTGCATTGATTTCCACTGCTGAGAATGATTGAAGCCATTCCTGCTGGGCAGTGTCGGAACTTTCCAAAGATATCGGTTCGATGGTCTGAGCAAAACCCGCAAACGAAAATAACAGCGCTATTGCGCTCGAAATTTGTATCTTCATAATGTATAGATAGATATTGTGATGTTAACGTGACGCTAAATTACGAAAATAATCGTGAATACGAATGGTTTTTAGCGATTTGTTTCGTACTTTTACTTCAATAAACCCAAAATCGGATAGTGAAAGCGAAAATTTTCAATGCGAGTGCGGGGTCTGGCAAGACCTATCAGTTGGCGTACAAGTATGTACGCGATGTCGTGGAGCAGCCTTCGCTGTATCGGCACATTCTCGCGGTGACTTTCACCAACAAGGCCACCGAGGAGATGAAGTCGCGCATTTTGAAAGAGATTCACCGGTTGGTTTCCGGTGCGGAAAGCCCTTATCTCGAGTCGCTTTGCAACGAGTTGCGGTTGGATGCTGAGACCGTGCGCAAACGGGCGACCGAAGCCCGGTCGAGAATTTTGCACGACTATTCGCGTTTTACAGTACTGACAATAGACACCTTTTTTCAACGTATCCTGCGGGCGTTCATCAAGGAACTGGGGCTCGATCTCAATTATAACGTTGAAATCGAAACGGCTTCGGTGCTTGCGAAAAGTACCGATGCTCTGATCGAACAGATTACGGTCGACAAGGAGTTGCTGCGTTGGTTGACCGACTTCGTACAGGAGCGTATCGATGACGGGGCTGGCTGGGATATCCGTACCGGTATGTTGTCGTTGGGCAAGGAGTTGTTCAAAGAGAAAAACAAGGAGACGCTCTCCACAATGCGGGCCAAAGATGAACTGTCGAATCTTGTTCGTGAAGCACTTGCGCAAGCCGAAAAAACGAAACGCCAACTGCGCGAGACGGCGCAACGAGCCCTCGCGACAATCGAGGATGCCGGACTGTTGGAAGCGGATTTCACGCGCGGTTATCCGGTGAAATATCTGCGTAAAATCGCAGCTGGAGAGATCGTAATCTACAACGAAACCATTCGGAAACAATGTGCGTCGACAAGCGGCTGGTGCAATGCGAAATCTCCTGCCTTGCCTCATATCGCGCAGATTCAGCCGTTATTGCGTACCGTGTGCGATATTTACGACCGGAATATCCGTCATTGGAATACTTGTACGCTTTTGCGGGACAATTACCGGAGTTTCGCCCTGCTTTCGGATCTCTACGCAAAAGTGCAACGGATGTGCGATGAACAGAATCTGATGCTGTTGTCGGAAACGAAATATATCCTTGCGGAGTTTATCGATCACAACGATGCCCCGTTCATCTATGAAAAGGTCGGCAATCGGTTCGAACGTTTCATGATCGATGAATTTCAGGACACTTCCATCAAAGAGTGGGAAAATTTCCTGCCGCTGTTGCGGAATGCCTTGTCGCAGGTCGAACAGACGTCGGTTTTCATCGTGGGCGACATCAAACAGTCGATTTATCGTTGGCGCGGCGGCGACTGGAAAATTCTCCGGTACGGCGCGCAGCAGGCTTTGGGACTGGAGAATACAGAGGTTGTCAGTTTGCAGGACAATTTCCGCAGTCTGCCTACCGTCGTGGAGTTCAACAACCGCATGATCGATCGGATGGTCGCAACTGACAACCAACGATTGAATACACTGCTCGATACCGCGAAGACGAACGGCGGATTGCCTGCGGACGAAGCAGAGCGGCTACGAGATACGCTGGCCGATGCTTATCGGAATCATGAACAAGTGCCCCGTCGTCGAAAAGAGCATTCGGGCTATGTTTCGGTAGAGCTGTTCGAGGGAAAACCGCCAGTCGTGGACCGGATTTGCCGCTTGATAGACAAAGGGTTTCGACCGTGCGACATCTTGATATTGGTGAGGAGTGCGACCGACGGGACGCGAGTTGCCGCCGAACTGCTGGATTTCAAGCGAATCAATACGGATGACCGCTATCGATTCGATGTGATGACGCGCGAAGCGTTGCTTATTGGTTCTGCAGATGTGAGTACATTTCTCGTCTCCGTGCTGCGGCTTACTGTGAACAGCGAAGATTCGCTCAGTCGGGCCAACTACAACCGTTTTCTCGGAAGAGCATTCGATACGCCGTTAAACGAACACGAACAGACCTTTTTTCGCTCGTTGCGGCTGTTGTCGCCCGAAGATGCGTTCGAACGTATCGTGATGCACTACGAACTGCAACATTCGGAGCATCATACGGCCTATCTGCAGGCCATTCATGAACAGTTGATTACATTTTGCGCCAATCGCATTGCCGATATTCCGTTGTTTCTGCGCTGGTGGGACGAACAAGGTTCGATGCAGTCGCTTTCCATCGAACAAAGCGAATCGGCGGTGGAGATCATGACGATTCACAAGGCGAAAGGGCTCGAGCGGAAAGCGGTCATCATTCCCTATTGTTCATGGTCGCTGGACCCCAAAACTTCGGGATGGGTACCGAATATCGTTTGGGCCGAAGCCGACGGCGACACGGCCGAGGTCGGGCGATTTCCAGTACGATACGGGAAAACAATGTCCGAATCAGATTTTTCGGCGGAATATTACCGTGAACAAGTCTATGCCCATGTAGACAATATCAATCTGCTCTATGTGGCATTGACCCGTGCTGCCGAATCGTTGCATGTGTTTGTTCCGCAAGACAAAAAATCGGCTCATGTCGGGAGTTTGCTGTGGCAGATGCTCGCAAATTCAGATTCGGATACACGCGACCGCTTTGAATTCGGCGAATTTACGGGTCCTGTAGCGACCGATGACGACGCAGAAAAATCGGAACATGTCGTGTTGAAAGACTATCCTACTACTCAACCGAGTTTGCGGTTGCGATTGCCGTCGCAGCGCTATTTCGAGGAAGATGAGCGTGAACTTTCGCCGCGTAATTTCGGTATTCTGATGCATAAGGCTTTTCAGGAAGCGATGACGCGGGACGATATCCTGCGGGCCGTCCGAAATATGCAGAGCGATGCTCTGATTTCCGATGCAGATGTTGCAACATTGCTGCAAATGATCGAACGTGCGTTCGAAAATCCAGTCGTATGCGAATGGTTCGATAGTAATTGGGATTGCATCCGGAATGAAAGTACGATTATTCGTCCCGATGGCGATTTGATGTCTGTCTCCGATGAAGATTTAACCAAACGCCCCGACCGTGTGATGTTGAAAGGATGTCGGGCCGTTGTCGTCGACTATAAATTTGGTAAAAGCAAAGGGGCAGAGACCGGCTATCAGCAGCAGATACGCCGATACCTCGATTTACTTCATCGCATGGGTTATACTGAATGTGAGGGTTTTCTGTGGTATGTCAAGCAGGGCGAAATCGAAAAAGTCGAAATGGGTGATTCGTACATATAGGAGTGTGTTATCCGTTCGGTTCCGTTCTAATTAAAGAGGGCTGTTTACAACTTGTAAACAGCCCTCTTTCGAAAATGTTCCGACGAATTATTCACCCAAAGCGAAACGCTTGTAAGCGATAACCGTAGCCTCCTTGTCTGTTTTGTGGATGAAGTCGGCAATGGTTTCTTTCTCACCGACAACCACTTGATTCAGCAAGGTGTTCTCTTCGTAGAATTTGCGCATTTTGCCTTCAGCGATCTTTGCGAGAATCTCCTCAGGCTTGTTGGCGTTCTTCGGATCTTGTTTCATGGCCTCGATGGCGATCTTGCGTTCGTGCTCCACTACATCTGCGGGGCAGTCTGCAATATCGATCGAAACGGGAGCCATAGCCGTTGCCTGCATAGCGATGGTGTGCGCAACCTCGGCCGGAACCTCCTTGTTGAATCCCAGAATCGTACCGAGTTTCTTGTTGAAGTGCACATACGCTGCGCAATAGGGAGCTTCGATGCGAGCATAGAATGCCAACTCGATTTTTTCACCCGTCTGCCCCGATTTCTCGGTTACCATCTCTTCGACGGTATGGCCCTCTGCGTTTTTCGTAGCCAACAGTGCGTCACGGTCGGCAGCGTCGGCTGCGACGGCAACGTCCAACATAGCATTGGCCGAAGCGGTGTATTCCGCATTCTGTGCCACAAAGTCAGTTTCGCAAGCCAAGCAAAGCATGTAGGCTTTCTGACCGACGATTTTCGTTACGACCACACCTTCGGTAGCGGTACGGTCGGCACGTTTCGCAACGACCAGTTTACCCTTTTCGCGGATAATATCCTGCGCACGATCGTAATCGCCTTCCGCTTCGATGAGTGCCTTTTTGCAATCCATCATGCCGGCACCGGTCATCTTGCGGAGCTTCATTACATCTGCAGCTTTGATTTCCATAGGTTTTTCGTTTTTACATGAAATATTTCTCTTCGAAAGACGCTTTATTCGGCTTTCTCGTCTGCGGGTTCCACTGCGACCGGTTCCTCATAAGGAGTTTCGACTGCAGTTACGATCTCTTTCACTGCCTCCTCCTCGGCATCTGCCATTGCCTTGACGGCTTTTTTGATGCGGGGTTTGCCTTCCTTGCGGGGAGCAACTTCGGCCGATGCTTCGGTTTCTTGTGCTTCTTTCTCCTTTTCAAGACGGCGCTCTTCGGTGCCCTCAGCAATAGCGGCACACATAGCCTCTACGATAACGGCGATCGATTTGGCGGCATCGTCATTTGCAGGGATAACGTAATCAATGTCGGTCGGATCACAACAAGTGTCAACCATTGCAAATACGGGGATGCTCAATCGTTTCGCCTCTTTCACGGCATTTGCCTCCTTCTGAACGTCTACGACGAACAGTGCAGCAGGCAGACGAGTCAGGTCGGCGATGGAACCGAGGTTCTTCTCCAATTTCGCACGCTGACGGGCGATCTGGAGTTTTTCGCGCTTCGAGAAATTATCGAATGTGCCGTCGTTGGTCATCTTGTCGATGGTGGCCATTTTCTTGACGGCTTTGCGTATGGTGGGGAAGTTCGTTAGCATACCGCCGGCCCAACGTTCAGTTACATAAGGCATTCCGACGGCTGCCACCTTTTCGGCAACGATCTCTTTGGCTTGTTTTTTCGTCGCTACGAACAGCACGCGGCGACCGCTTTTTGCGATCTGCTTGATGGCTGCGGCAGCTTCGTCGACTTTCAGCACGGTTTTGTGCAGGTCGATGATGTGGATGCCGTTCTTCTCCATGAAGATATAAGGAGCCATTTTGGGGTTCCATTTGCGCTTCAGGTGACCGAAGTGCGCACCGGCTTCCAATAATGTATTAAAATCTGTACGTGACATGTTAATTCGTGTTGTTTAATTTTAATTCTCTTTTCTGCAACCCAGCGAGTAGCGGACGTACATCCGGTCCCGAAAGGTTTTCCGCGGCTCGGCAACCGAAAGGTAATAGCAACTTGCGCTGCCAGTCGGTTCGGTTTCGAAAACCTCGCCGTACATTGCCGAAAATTCCGGTCGTCGGCGGATTAACGCTTGCTAAACTGGAACTTGCGACGTGCTCCGGGCTGACCGGGCTTCTTACGTTCAACCTCGCGGGGATCGCGCGTCAGGAATCCGGCTTTCTTCAAAACCGGACGCATTTCGGCGTCGATCTCGCAAAGAGCGCGTGCGATGCCCAAACGGGCAGCCTCTGCCTGACCCTTGATGCCGCCACCATCGAGATTGATGGTGATGTCATAATTCTCAGCCGTATTGGTAGCCAACAGCGGCTGTTTCACTTGGAACTGGAGAATTTCGAGCGGGAAATAGGTGGCAAGCTCCTTATGGTTGATAGTAATCTGACCCTTACCCGGCTTCACGAATACGCGAGCCACAGCAGCCTTACGGCGACCTACGGTGTTTACAACTTCCATAATACTCTTTACTTAATCTCGTTTAATTTAATGGTCTTCGGGCTCTGTGCGGCATGGGGATGTTCCTCGCCTGCATAAACCTTCAGATTTTTCAGCAGAACGGAACCCAATCGCGTGCGGGGCAACATACCCTTTACGGCTTTTTCGATCAGGAACGTCGGCTTTTTCGCAAGGTAGTCTACGGGGGTAGCGAAACGCTGACCACCGGGATACCCTGTGTGTCTCGTGTAGACCTTGTCGGTCATCTTTTTGCCCGTGAGCTTCACTTTCTCGGCATTGATTACGACAACATAGTCGCCGCAATCCGCGTGGGGAGTGTAGCAGGGCTTGTTCTTACCTCGGAGAATCTTCGCGATTTGCGAGGCAAGACGTCCCAATACCTCGCCGTTCGCATCGATCAGCACCCATTCTTTGGTGACGGTCGCTGCATTGGCAGAGATAGTCTTGTAGCTTAATGAATCCACTGTGTTTTACGTTTAATTTAACTTGTTGTAATCCTTTTCCCGTATTTACGGGCATGCAAAGGTATATATTTTTTTTCAGACAACAAACCGACGCCGAAGATTTTACGACACGAGAACGAAAAAATACTCGAAAAGCATTCGCTTATCAACTATTTCGTTCTGTATTTGCTTCGTGCGGAACGTTTCAACACATAGGATCCGTCCCCGCGATGGACCGGACGGTTTACTTTTGGATTTTCGGGCAGGTAGCATATCTGCAGTGAATCTCCGACACGGGCCGTTATCAGATTTTCCGTCCGACGACATTCATCTGTATATTCCGAGCTATCGGCGCAGAAACGATACCTTAAATAGTAGACGGTTACCTTTTTACGGCGGGGCCGACGACGATAACTGCCCTCGTTTCGGTATTCGGTTCGGGAATAAACTTTTGTTACAACGGCGAAAGTTTCGATCCCTCGTTCTTTCAATCGCTTGTGCTGGAGTATGCCATAGCCGATAATTGCACCTAACACCAGTATAATTGCTGCCAAAATCTGGATACTTCGTTTTCTTTTCATTTCAATTTTATTTTTTGCGAAGATATGCGGACCTTTTGAAAAAAGTAAGGGCGTCCGTTTTCGAACGCCCTTTGAGAGTCGGATGAACCGATGTTATCCGAGGAACGAAAGCAGAATACCTGCTGCAACGGCCGAACCGACGACACCGGCCACGTTTGGGCCCATAGCGTGCATTAGCAGGAAATTGCTCGGATTTTCTTTCTGACCGACCGTTTGAGCGACACGCGCCGCCATCGGAACAGCCGATACGCCGGCTGCACCGATAAGCGGATTGATTTTGTGATCGTCTTTGACGAAGAGGTTCATCACCTTGGCCAGCAATACACCGCTTGCGGTACCGATACAGAAAGCCATCACACCCAAGATAAGGATTCCCAGCGTCCGGCCATTGAGGAAAGCTTCGGCCGTCGCCGTCGCACCGACCGTCAGACCGAGGAATATCACGACGATGTTCATCAATTCGTTCTGTACGGTTTTGCTCAATCGGTCGACAACACCGCATTCTTTCATCAGATTACCCAGCATCAGGCACCCGATGAGCGGTGCGGCACTCGGCAACAGAAGCGAAATGATGACGGCAATGACGATCGGGAAGAGGATGCGCTCCAGTTTCGAGACAGGACGCAGGGTCTTCATCTTGATGGCGCGTTCTTTCTTAGTAGTCAGCAGCTTCATGATAGGCGGCTGGATGACCGGCACGAGTGCCATGTACGAGTAGGCTGCCACAGCGATCGGGCCGAGCAATTCCGGCGAGAGTTTCGAGGTGAGATAGATGGCTGTCGGGCCGTCGGCACCGCCGATGATGCCGATGGAACCGGCCTGCTCAGGGGTGAATCCCAACGCGAATGCGCCGAGAAACGTGACGAAAATACCGATTTGAGCAGCGGCTCCCAGCAGGAAACTTTTGGGATTGGCGATCAACGGTCCGAAATCGGTCATGGCACCCACGCCCACGAAAATCAAGCATGGATAAATGCCCAACTTAACACCCAAATAGAGATAGTCGAGCAAACCGGCCTGTGCAACGAATATATCCCAATGCACATGGCCACCCGCGAAGAGTTCCGTGTGATAGAGGTTCGCACCGGGCAGGTTGGTGAGCAACATGCCGAATGCGATGGTGAACAACAACAGCGGCTCGAATTTGTGATGGATAGCGAGATAGAGCAGGAAGAAGGCTACGCCGATCATGACGACGTTGGCCCATCCCATCGCTCCGAAGAATCCGATGACACCCGTGGATTCGACAAATTTTTGGATGCTCTCTCCTACGAAATTGGAGGAGGCCATTAGTAACGTACCCATAATTATTCGATAACCAGCAGATTGTCACCTTCCATCACCGTAGCACCCTGCTGCACGAAGATCTGTTTTACCACACCGACGCGATCGGCATCGATGTTGTTTTCCATCTTCATGGCTTCGAGTACGACGAGGTTTTGCCCGGGCGCAACCTTGTCGCCGACAGCTACATTGATGCTGACGACCGTACCCGGGAGGGGGCATTTCACAGTGCTGCCCGATGTCGGAGCCGCCGCTGCAATGCGGGGCGAAGAAGCTGCCGTTGCAGGCGTGATTTTCGCGCTGTCGGCCTCCTTGGGCGCAGGTGCAACCTGCGGTTTGGAAGCGGCGGTCCGTTCGGCGCCTGCAATTTCTACTTCGTAGGGCGTGCCGTTAACCGTCACGTGAGCCAAAGTCGAATTTTCGTTCACGTTATCGATCTGCACGTCGTAATTTTGTCCGTTTATTTTCAGCGAGTAATTTTTCATGACGTTTGCAATGCTTATTTTTTGTCGGGTATCTGCGTCAGACCGTGGATTTTCGAGTTCCACGGCGAATAGGCGCGTTTGATACTTTGGATGGTCAGCACCTCCGATTCTCGGTCGTGCATCTCGTCTTTGAAGAGGGTCAGAGCCGTAACGATAGCGGCGATCTCCTCTTCATGCAGCTGCCCTGTAACCACCGGTGCGACGGTTGCCGCTGATGCCGTGGTCTGCGGCTGCGTGAAGATATAACCGAAGAACTTCATAATGAAGACCAGTAGTACTAAGACGATGAATACCAGGCAGATGCTAATGAGCGCCACCCACAGTATTTCCGACCATCCCCAGTTCGTTACCAATAACATTTTCATAATGCTGCCGGTTTACAAAGGAATATTCGAATGCTTCTTGGGCGGATTTTGCAGCCGTTTGGTAGCCAACGATTGCAGCGCACGAATGATGCGGAATCGCGTGTTGCGCGGTTCGATCACATCGTCGATATAGCCGTAACGAGCCGCGTTGTAAGGGTTGGAGAACTTATCGTTGTACTCCTTGACCTTCTCGGCAACGAAAGCTGCAAGTTCTTCGGGCTTGTCGGCCAGTTCTTTCAACTCTTTGCCATAGAGAACCTCTACAGCCCCGCTGGCACCCATGACGGCGATTTCGGCCGACGGCCATGCGTAGTTGATATCGCCGCGGATATGTTTGGACGACATGACGATATAGGCGCCACCATAGGCCTTGCGCAAGGTGACGGTGATTTTGGGCACCGTGGCTTCGCAATAGGCGAAAAGCAGTTTCGCACCGTGGGTAATGACACCTCCATATTCCTGTGTCGTACCCGGCAGGAAGCCCGGAACATCGACCAGCGTCACGATCGGAATGTTGAATGCATCGCAGAACCGAACGAAACGGGCAGCCTTGCGGCTTGCGTTGATGTCGAGTACTCCGGCCATGAATTTGGGTTGGTTCGCGATGATACCGACCGACTGACCGTTGAAGCGGGCGAAGCAAGTGATGATGTTCTTTGCATAACCAGCTGCCGATTCGAGGTATTCACCGTTGTCGACGATGGCGCGAATGACTTCAGTCATGTCGTACGGTTTGGTGGCACTATCGGGAATAATCTCGTTGAGCGAATCCTCCAAACGGGTGATTTTGTCCGTGCAAACAGCCAACGGAGCATCCTCCATGTTGTTCTGCGGCATATAGGAGAGCAACTTGCGGATCAAGGCGATACCCTCGTCTTCGGTGTCGACTGCGAATTGCGCTACGCCCGATTTGGTCGTGTGCATGCGTGCACCGCCCAACTGTTCCTGCGTTACATCCTCGCCCGTTACGGTCTTCACAACCTTCGGACCGGTCAGGAACATGTTCGACGTCTCTTTCTTCATGATGATGAAGTCGGTCAGAGCCGGCGAATAGACCGCACCGCCGGCGCACGGACCGAAGATGGCCGAAATCTGCGGAATGACGCCCGATGACATCACATTGCGCTGGAAAATGTTCGCATAACCGGCCAAAGCATTGACACCCTCTTGGATGCGAGCACCGCCCGAATCGTTCATACCGATGCAGGGAGCGCCGTTTCGCAGGGCCATATCCATAACCTTGCAGATCTTGTCGGACATCGACAGTGAAAGCGAACCGGCCGAAACGGTGAAGTCCTGTGCGAAGACATAGACCAAACGACCGTCGATCGTACCATAACCGGTGACTACCCCATCGCCGAACGTATGTTTTTTCTCCATGCCGAAGTCATAGCAACGATGGGTAACGAACATGTCGAATTCCTCGAAGCTGCCTTCGTCCAAAAGCATCTGGATACGCTCGCGCGCCGTGTATTTGCCGCGTTCGTGCTGCTTGTCGATCGCTTTCTGGCCACCGCCGAGACGTGCGGTCTCGCGGTTTTCGATCAACTGGTTGATTTTATTCTGAATTTCGCTCATAACCGGATTATTTGTTTTTGTTCTCGCAAAGTTCCGTCAGAATGCCTTGTGTCGACTTGGGATGCAGGAACGCGATGGTCATACCCTCGGCGCCCTTGCGCGGCGTAGCGTCGATCAGACGGATTCCTTTCGCCTCGGCATCGGCCAACTGTTCCTCGATGTTCTCGCAGGCGAGGGCCATGTGGTGAATACCCGTACCGCGTTTTTCGATGTACTTGGCGATCGTCGAATCTTCGGACGTAGGCTCCAGCAATTCGATTTTGGTTTGTCCCAGCATGAAGAATGCTGTACGTACCTTTTGGTCGGCAACTTCTTCGATGGCATAACATTTCAGTCCGAGCGCATTCTCCCAATAGGGAATCGCTTCGTCGAGACTGTTCACGGCAATGCCGAGATGTTCGATATGAGATACTTTCATGGTTAGAAAAGATTTTAGTGAATTTTCCGTTGCAAAATCGCCTCTTTTCAAGGCATACAAAGATACGTCAATCTTTGTGAATCCCAAACGTTCGGTGCGGAAAAAATTACGTTCGTTGACAAATAAGACAAATAAATTCGTAACTTCGCCAATGAAAAATTTCTACGCCATGAAAAAAAACGGATTTTTACTCTTGCTTGCATGGATAGCTCCGCTTTTTTCGTTGCAGGCTCAAAACGCCGCATTGGGAGAGCGTGTTTCCGAAGTCAAAACCGAAACGTGGCTCGGCGGTGTTCGGCCGATGACGGCACCGCTGACTGTCATTGCCTTTTTCGCTGCCTCGAATCCGGCTTGCGTGAAATCGCTCGAACAGTTGTATGCCTTGACCGAAAAATCGGGCGAACGTTTACGGGTAATCCTCGTCACGCGTGATGATGATGCGAAAATAAGTCCGGTCGTAACGCCATATCTCTCGCCGCGGTTTACTGTGGCATTCGATACGGATGGGAAGATATTCAAGAACTTCGGTGTGAATTACGTGCCTTTCAGCCTGCTGACCGATGCACGCAATCGGGTGTTGTGGCAAGGTAACTCACTTCATTTGACCGACAAAATCGTTTCGTCCGCACAATAACGGCACCCCCTTGCCAATTTTCGAATACCGTTATGAATTTCACCAAAATAGACCACTACGAAAAGGAGTATGCCGATACGCATCACGATACGGCGCTGAACGTTTCGGAAGGCGTTGAAGACCAGCCCATCGTAAACCCTTATTTCACGCGGCGCAAGAAGCGCGAATTGTCCATCGACGATTACGTTGCGGGGATTCTCGCGGGGGATATTACTATTCTTTCGCAGGCCATCACGCTCATCGAATCGAACAATCCCGAGCATTATGCCAAAGCGCAGGAGATTATCGAACGTTGTCTGCCTCGTGCCGGCAAATCGGTGCGAATCGGAATTACGGGCGTGCCGGGTGCTGGTAAATCGACTTTCATCGAAGCTATCGGCGACATGGTAACGTCGTTGCATCACAAACTTGCCGTGTTGGCCATCGACCCCTCGTCGGAGCGGAGCGGCGGCTCGATTCTCGGCGACAAAACCCGCATGGAGAGCATCTGTCACAATCCCGATGTCTTTATCCGTCCTTCCCCTTCGGCCGGTTCTCTGGGCGGCGTGGCTCGCAAAACCCGCGAGACGATCGTGCTGTGCGAAGCGGCAGGATTCGACGTGATATTCATTGAAACCGTCGGGGTTGGACAGTCCGAGACGGCTGTGCATTCGATGGTCGACCTGTTCATGCTGTTGCAGATTTCCGGTGCGGGTGATGAATTGCAGGGCATCAAACGCGGTATCATGGAGATGGCCGACCTGATGGTCATCACGAAAGCCGACGGCGAGAATATCCATAAGGCCGAGTTGGCCCGTACGCAATTTCAGGGAGCTTTGCGACTTTTCCCCGTGCCCGAATCGGGTTGGATCCCGCGTGTGTATACGGCCTCGTCAGTGACGCGCGCCGGCTTGGAGGAGGTGTGGAAAGGCGTGGAGGAGTATTTGCAACACGTCGAAACGAACGGCTATTTCCAGCACAACCGCAACCGGCAGAACAAATACTGGATGTACGAAAGTATCAACGAAACATTACGCAATTCGTTTTATCGGTCGTCCGTCATCGAGGAACATATCGGCGATTATGAACAACGGGTCTTGAGCGACCGGATGTCGTCGTTCATTGCCGCCAAAGAGTTGTTGGAACTCTATTTCAGCCAGAAGCAGGAATAGAGCACTACCCTATCCGAGACAAAACCGGTGCGGCTCGTTGCGACGACCGGTTCGGGGCGCAAATTCCGAACTATGTGTTGCCTAATGCGTTTTATTTCGACCGTCTTTGCTCATTGATTCTGTTTCGGAATTTCAGAGGGGAACAGCCGGTCATGCGACGAAAAAATCGGCACATGTAGGAGGCATCTTCGAAATGCAGCCGTTCGGCGATAGCTGCAACGGAAAGTTGCGTATCGGTAAGGTAGCTTTTTATCTCGACAAGCAGTTGTTGATCGATCAGCGCTTTCGGGGACATTCCGTAAGCACGGCGGCATACCTTATTCAAATAGTCGGGCGTGATGTGCAAGGCATTCGCATAGAAACCGACCGATCGTTCCCGAAGCGCATGTTTCGCCATAAGCGACCATAGTCGCACGGTGATTTCCCATGCGCGGTCTTTACATGCGAGTGTTTTCCGGCTGACCGATTTGGACAATTCTTTGTCGATAGCGACGAACAGATTGTAGATATTGTTGTCGAGCAGGACATTGCGTTCGGGCTCGGTAATGTTCGTCAGCATCCATTCCGTTTGTTCCAACCATCCCGATACGAGTTTTTGCTGTGCCGGAGAGAGTCTCAATATCGGGGCGTAATGCAGATACTCCCACAACGATACGCTGGTAATTTTGTAGTAGGCGCTTTCGAGCACGTTTTCCGACATAGCGACATAACGCGCGGAAAAGCAGGGCGACACCTCCGATACCGATAAATAGACATCGGGCGTGAGGATGAGTAAATCGCCCTTGCGAAAAACCGTTTTTTTGCACATATTTACCGAAACCGTTGCTCGACCGTCGAAAGCTAGAAAAATCAAACAGCCCTCGGTCTTGATAGAACGTCCGACGCTTTTGTGCCAGTCGGTTATGCCCGCGGATTCATTCGAATAGGTCGGTGTTATCATACGATCAAAAGTAGTCGGATTTTTCGATGGTGCAAAATTTTGTATTGAAAAATACCATAACAGGCCGGAAAATCGGCCTCTCATTTCAGCCTGAAATCTCTAAATTTGCAACCGTAATTCAAAAAAACGGTTGATGTTATGCGTAGCAGGAATCTCGACAGAGATAGACTCGACTTTGCAGACGGCAAAATAGGCCCTTTGTTCCGGGCCTTGTTTTTTCCGACGCTCATCGGAATGATTTTCAATTCGGCTCTGACGATCATCGACGGAATTTTCGTCGGTCAAGGCGTTGGTGCCGACGGTATCGCAGCGGTTAATATCGTGGCTCCGATTTTCATGATTGCGACTGGCATCGGATTGATGTTCGGCATCGGGGCTTCAGTCGTGGCGAGTATCCGTCTGTCGGAACAGAAACCGAAATCGGCCCGTATCATCATGACACAGGCTTTTGCTGTGGGATTGCTGCTTGTCGGACTTATTTGCATTGTCTGCCTCGCGTTTACCAGACCGATTGTTCATGCGTTGGGATGCAGTCCGCAGTTGGAATCGAATGCTGTGAGCTATTTGCTTGGACTGCTGCCCGGGCTGCTTTTTCTCTTCATACAATGTGTAGGCATGATGCTGATTCGTCTCGATGGTTCACCGAAGTATGCGATGGCGGTGCAAATCGTTGTGGCGATCGTTAATATCGTGCTCGACTGGTATATGGTATTTCCGCTTGGCTGGGGTGTCATGGGGGCGGCACTGGCAACTTCGATAGCTTGTGCTGTCGGCGGATTGATGGTCTTGGTCTATTTCCTGCTGTTATCGTCCAAGCTGAAATTTTACCGGTTGAAACTTTCTTCGACTTCGTTGTTGCTTACCCTACGCAACACGGGGTATATGATAAAAATCGGTTTTGCGACTTTTCTGACCGAACTGGCGATGAGTGTCATGATGTTGACAGGCAATTACATGTTTATTTCTATACTTGGCGAAGCAGGAGTTGCCGCATTTGCTATAGCCTGCTATCTATTCCCAGTCGTTTTCTCGATCAGTAATGCCGTGGCCCAATCGACTACGCCGATCATCAGTTTCAATTATGGCGCACATCAGATGACGCGTGTCGGCCGTGCATTGCGTGTTTCGCTTTTTACGGCCGTTGTGTGCGGTGTGGTTGTGACCGGATGTTTATGGATTGGGGCAACGGGTATCGTGCGTCTTTTTCTTAATCCGCAGGAGAGTGCTTATGGGTTGGCTGTTGATGGTCTGCCGCTTTTTGCTCTGTGTGCCGTATTCTTTGCGATTAATATCGCTTTCATCGGCTATTATCAAAGTATTGAAAAGGCTTCGGTGTCAACTCTGTACACGTTGTTGCGAGGCATTTTGCTTTTGGTGCCATGTTTTGTTTTGTTGCCGCATCTGTTCGGTGTCGACGGGTTATGGCTCGCAATCCCAGCAGCGGAATTATTGACTTGTGTCGTAATATCTCTTCGATATGTCCGGCAAAAATTCCGTAATCAATCGAAATGATTAAATCGCTACTTTACCTTAAATAAAAAATCCTCACAACTCACTGATTAGCTTATTGTAAGGATTTAATCGTCTGTTTTTGAGCGGAAAACGATGCCGCATCCGCATTTTGAAGTCACTGTATATCAGTTGTATTACAAAAGAACGCTTCCGTTGTACCATGCTTTGGCGGTGCGCAAAGAGCATCGGATTGCTTGCCGTTGTTTCAGCTTTTCAATACGAAGGCAAAGATACGTTTTTTCGGAAATATTACTCTCTTATCATTATATTTTTGTAACAAGCCTGTGATTTCTGTATCAGAATACACGCCCCTAATACGCTTATAAAAAGTAATAGCTAATCAAATTAGGTATAGAGCAGAAAATTAAACGATTAAAAATTTCATGCAATAAAATATTGTCCGTATATTTACATCCAACTACTAACATTCGCATGAAACCCCGACTAAAAAACCTGTTGCGAGGAATCGTAGCTTCCTCGATGGCAACATTGGCAAACACATATGGAGCCGAAGCAATGCCGGCCTATCGTTTCTCGGACGATTCGGACGATACCTCCACGGATGAATACGGTCAAGCAACCAAAGACACGAGCGTCAAAATGTTGCTGCATCTGAATTCGGACGACACCTACACATTGGCAGGACATCGCAGTCACAGTTCGCATCGTAGCCACAGTTCACACCGATCGCATAGCTCCCATCGGTCGGGCTCGTCGCATTATTCCCATTATTCGTCATCTACCACATCTCGCAGCGCATCGACGCCTACAATTTCTCCGGCCGATTATACATTGGGAGTGCGTACGTTGTCGTTGAACTCCTACGGCGCCGACGTAAAGGCACTGGCCGATCTGCTCGTTAAACACAAATACATCGAAAAGACCTCTGTCGCTACCAATTATTTGGGATACGTTGTTTTCGATTCCGAGATTCGCAATGCCGTCCGCACCTTTCAAAAGGATGCCGGCATTGCTCAAGACGGAATCGCGGGCAGCTCAACCATTGCAAAACTGCAAGTATGGGTTCCAAAAGATTATAATTTGGGCGACCGACTATTGAGAAAAGGGATGCGTGGCTCCGATGTAACCCAGCTAAGAAATATATTGATCGACAAAGCGTTCCTCGAAGAACCGTTCTGCAATGGCAAGACCGACTTCGATGTCGAAATCGAACGAGCATTGAAAAAGTTCCAAGACAGCATCGGAATCAAGGCTACCGGAGAGGTCGATACGCAAACCCTCTATTTTCTGAAGAAATAAGATGACAGACATTCAACTTGATTCACAGGGACGAATAGTGCTTTGCGTCGATCTCTCCATTTACAACGAGCGAATCGTCGATAAGGTGCTCTATTGGTGGAGTGGCGATTACATAATCACCCGCACCAACCGTTCGGGGACAACGCTCCAAACGATTACGCTAACGGCATCCGAACCTATTTCTTCAGAGAAATTCGAGTCGATAAGTCGAAAAATCAATGCCAACTTCATCGACTATAAAAATCGGGAGATAGTCGAGTCGGAGACACGCGATTTGCGGAATATCTTGTATGCTAAAGCGTTCGCCAATAGCGACGATTTCGTGGAATTCGAATTCGACGAGTGATGGGATACGCTCTGCTACCGTTCCGATTCCATGTCTTTCGCGACCAGGAATTGCTTGTTAATGACCTCGGCGATTATCTGTCGCTGCCCCGAGGAAGTGTACAACGCATCGTGGACCGACAAATCCGACCCGACGAAGAGTTATACAAGGACCTTACCGCCTCGTTCTTCATCAGCGAGCGGCCGCTGCCGCGATTGCTCGATACGATGGTGGTTCGGCTCGCGACGCGCAAAGCCTTTCTCGACCACTTCACAGCATTGCACATTTTTGTGCTGACGCTTCGCTGCAACCAGAACTGCGTCTATTGTCAGGCTTCGAGCAAAGAGAGTTGCCGCAAGGAATACGACATGAGCGAAGAAGCGCTCCGACAAGCCGTCGATCTGATGTTCCGTTCGCCGTCGCCATCGCTGACGATGGAGTTTCAAGGCGGCGAACCGACCTTGACTCCGCACCTTATTCGTAAGGGCATCGAGTATGCGGAGGAGAGAAACCAAACCGAACGACGACGGATGACCTATGTGATTTGTACGAACTGCGTTGATCCGACGGATGAAATTCTCGACTTGTGCAAGCAGTACGGGGTTGTCATATCCACTTCGCTCGACGGGCCGCAATTTCTGCATAACCGCAATCGAGGGAAAGCGGATAGCTATCAGCGCGTCGTGAGCGGAATTGCAAAGGTACGAGAAGCGTTGGGCGAAGGACGTGTTTCCGCGTTGATGACGACCTCGGAGTATTCGCTCGACTATCCGCGTGAGATTATCGACGCCTATCGTGAAAACGGATTCCACAGCATCTTCATTCGGGCGCTTAATCCTTATGGATTGGCAAAAGAAAATGATGACTGGACTACTTACTGCGACCGATTCGTCGCATTCTACAAGCAGGCGTTGGAATATATCATCGAAATCAACACGTCGGGCGAAGTATTCGTCGAAGAGTTTGCAACGCTCATATTGCGCAAAATACTGACTCCGTTTCCGATCGGCTTCGTCGATTTGCAATCGCCGTCGGGCATCGTAAACGGAGTGGCTGTATATAACTATGACGGATATGTCTATGCCTCCGATGAATCGCGTATGCTGGCCGAATACGGCGACCACACATTCCGTTTGGGACGAGTGAGCGACCGTTACGAAGATCTGTTCTATGGCCGCAAGGTACAAGAAATATCGCGGTTGTGGGCGACCGAATATATCGCAGGCTGCGCCGATTGCGCGTTTCAGTCGATCTGCGGGGCCGATCCCGTGCGCAACTACTCCACGCAAGGCGATATGTATGGATTCCGCCCGACCTCCAATTTCTGCCGCAAACATAAGGCGATTATCGAGTATATCTTCGAACTGCTGACTGAACGCAGAGAGGAGGTCCTGCCTATTTTCAAGAGTTGGATTACAGGAACACGCGGATAATGAGAGATAAAATCGACATAAGTTCGAACGACAATGCGCTGTTCGTCACCTCGCAGTGCAACAACCGATGCGTCATGTGCTGTCAGCCGCCTTTGCAGCGGAACGATCTGGACGGCTATTTCCGCAAAAATATGGAGCTGATAGACTCCGCACCGCCGGAATTGCCATCTCTCGGCATTACGGGCGGAGAGCCGACTTTACTCGGTGACCGGCTGTTCGATATGATCCGCCACATCAAGATGAAGCTGCCCGATACCGAAATCCATCTGCTGACGAACGGACGTGCTTTCGCCGATAAAACGTATACACGGAAACTTGTTGCCTGCGGGGTCGAAAAGATGCTGCTCGGCATTCCGCTCCATGCCGACAATGCCGCAGACCACGATGCCGTTACAGGTGTTCGAGGCTCGTTCGACGAAACGATGCTCGGATTGTATCACCTCGGTCGCTACGATATGGGAATCGAATTGCGGGTCGTCATCACCCGTATGAATTATCGGCGCCTGCCTAAATTGCCGAATTTCATTTACCGCAATCTGCCGTTCGTAGAATTCATTTCGCTCATGGGGTTGGAATACACGGGGTATACAATAAAAAACAGCGACGCCGTATGGATCGACCCGCTGGATTATTGGGCCGAATTGATGCAGGCCGTTACGGAGCTGCATGACTGGCGTATGGATGCTTCCATCTTCAACCTACCGCGATGCGTACTTCCCGAATCGCTGTGGCCTTTCGCCCGCAAATCCATATCGGACTGGAAAACGAAATACCTTGATATATGTAGCGACTGCGCGGAGCGGGCAGAGTGTTGCGGATTGTTTGCCACTTCGCAGGTACAAAGCCGAGGCGTTAAACCGATTATCAAATAGGCCATGTTTTAGAACATGGCCTATTGGGTATTACATGGATGGCTTGTAGTAATTCCTTTCCAGCACCTCGTTTATTTTGGATTCGGGATAAAGGAGCGTTCCGCCGATTGCGGTATAGGGCACGATTCCCTTATCCCGATAGTTCTGCAAAGTGCGGCGGGAGATGTGGAAATGGGTCATTACTTGCTTGGTGGTCAGATAGCGTTCGCCCGACAGGGGCGGAGTGATCTCGGCGATCAGTTTGTCCGCCGTCTGCGCGGCGAGGCGCATGGCTTCGAGCAGCTCCTCATATTCAGCCGTATCGCACGTGAGGACGCTGCGGTTCTCGATCATCGTTTTCTCGTCCATAGTTATCTGCAGTTGGTTGTCAGGTTCTTGTCGATCAGCGCCTCCACGTCCTCGGGCTTGTAATAGCATTTGTTGCCGAGCGTCGAGTACGGCAGCTTCCCGCTGTTGCGGAGGTATTGTAGCGTCCGTTTCGAGATGTGGAGCCGGCGGCATACTTCGGCATTGTCTATTCAGCCACACTCGGCCACAGGGTTGAAATGACGGTCGAGTCGTCGTATCGTGTCGGTCAGTCGGCGGGCGTGTGCTTGCAGATTCGTCCATGCGCGCTCTTCGATTAAAAGGGTAATTCATCGTCGTAGGTTTTCAGTTAATAAATTCGATTTCGGTAGTCTGCGACTGATTTTACGTATCCCGAATCCTATTCGCTTCTCGTTTCATACTCGATTGACTTAGGGTTTCGGGTGCAAGATAGGTCGGATTTCGTACGGTTCTACCGCAATGGCCCGAGGTGGCAGCTTGTGGCGTCGGAATGGCACCGTTCGGCGTTGAGCTGCATGAAAAACGCGGGACAGATTATTGTCCCGCGCGGTTATTTATCGTCGGCGTTCTCGCTCCTTCTCGTCGTCGCGCATAGTTCGCTAATCGAAATTAGGTACTTCCGTCGTTTGAAATTCCCCAAAAAAGGCGATTGACTGGAATTCGCGGGGCGGGTAATTTTGCACTCGAAATTAACCCGCTCGCAAATGAGATATAAACAGAAAATAGAAACATGGGGACTCCTGACGGTCATGCTGGCCCTCTGCTTTCAGTCGGCCGCAGCCCAGCCCCATCGTCCGCATGCCGGACATCACGGCCCGCACGCCTCCGCATGGCTCTCGGGAAAGGTGATGGAAAAAGACAGCACGGCCGTCGCTTTCGCCACCGTCTGTCTGAAAGGCACGCACTACGGCAGCACTACGGACGATATGGGGCGGTTCCGTTTCAGAGCGCCGGCCGGGAAGCATACGCTGGCCGTTTCGATCATCGGCTACGAAACCGTAGAGAAAAATATAACCGTCGACAAAAGCCCTCGGAACCTCACGGTCGTCCTGCAACCGGCAGCGACCGAACTCGAAGCGGTCGTTGTCACGGGCGGAGGCGTGGGCCGCGTCCGCCGGTCGCCGTTCAACGCGGTGGCAGTGGATACGAAAGCCTTGCAGAACACGACTAAGAGCCTGAGCGACGCCCTCACGAAACTGCCCGGCGTGAAACTCCGCGAATCGGGCGGCGTGGGCTCCGACATGCAGCTGATGCTCGACGGGTTCAGCGGCAAGCACGTCAAGGTCTTCATCGACGGCGTGCCGCAGGAGGGAGCCGGGCAGGCGTTCGACCTGAACAACATCCCGGCAAGCTTCGCCGAGCGCATCGAAGTCTACAAGGGGGTGGTGCCCGTCGGTTTCGGCACCGACGCCATCGGCGGCGTCATCAACATCGTCACGAACAAACGGCGGCGCAACTGGTTCGCCGACGCCTCCTACTCCTACGGTTCGTTCAACACCCACCGCTCGAACCTCCGTTTCGGGCAGACGACCCGGGGCGGCTTCCTGTACGAAATCGACGCTTTCCAGAACTACTCCGACAACGACTATTATATCGACAACTGGGTGCGCGAATTCGAGGTGTTGCCCGACGGCACGGTTCACAAGTTCCCCGTGGACAAGAACGACGTGAAGCATGTCCGGCGCTTCAACGACGCATTCCACAACGAGGTCGTGCTCGGCAAACTCGGTCTGGTCGGCAAAAAATGGGCGGACCGCTTCGTGCTGGGCTTCTCCTATTCCAATTTTTACAAGGAGATCCAGACCGGCGTCTATCAGGAAATCGTCTTCGGCCAGAAACACCGCAAGGGTCATTCGCTCTCCCCGTCGCTGGAGTATGCCAAGCGCAACCTTTTTACCGAAGGGCTCGACCTGCTCGTGACGGCCAATTACAACCGCAACGTCACGCACAACATCGACACCGCAGCGCGCTACTACAACTGGTACGGCCATTACTACGAAAAGGACAGCCGCGGCGAACAATCCTATCAACACAGCGAATCGCGCAACACGAACTGGAACGCCACGCTGACGCTCAACTACCGCATCGGCGAAATCCACACGCTGACATTCAACCATGTCTTCAGCGATTTCCGCCGCACGAGCCGTTCGCACGTCGGCACCTCGTCGGTGCTCACGGATTTCTCGATTCCCAAACTCACGCGCAAGAACATCGGCGGGCTCTCCTACCGGGTGATTCCGTCGGAGCGGTGGAACGCCTCGGCATTCGTCAAATATTATCTGCAATACAACCGGGGGCCCGTTTCGCGCAGCGCCGACGGCGTGGGCGACTACGTGGAGCTGGGCAAAAGCGTCTCGGCATGGGGCTGCGGTGCGGCCGGGACGTACTACATCCTGAAAGCGTTGCAGGCCAAATGCTCCTACGAACGGGCGTTCCGGCTGCCGACCACCGACGAGCTGTTCGGCGACGAGGACCTCGAAGCGGGGCGCGCCGACCTGCGGCCCGAACGAAGCGACAACTTCAATCTCAATCTCAGCTACGACGGCCGCTTCGGCAAGCACGGTCTCTATGCAGACGTCAGTCTGATCTACCGCAACACGAAAGACTATATCAAGCGCGGATTGGGCAAGCACGGCTCGACGCAGTACGGCATCTACGAAAATCACGGCCACGTCCGCACCAAGGGCTACAACGTCTCATTGCACTACTCGTTCGCCCGCTGGTTCGACCTCGGCGGTACGTGGAACAGCATCGACACCCGCGACTGCGAACGGCGCTGGACAGGGTCGTCGCAGCAGGAGAACATGCACTACAAGGTGCGGCTGCCGAACATTCCCTACCGGTTCGCCAACTTCGACGCTTCGTTCCACTGGCACGACCTTTTCGCCCGAGGGAATACGCTCACGGTCGG
>Ga0209694_1000833_pt1 | contig 41184 bp, 41 predicted proteins | sample GluameincwithD2O_FD_187499 | JGI IMG/M metagenome (GOLD analysis project Ga0209694, IMG submission 187499) | Mouse cecum microbial communities from Vienna, Austria - Glucosamine amended microcosms incubated with D2O (SPAdes) (version 2) | ecosystem: Host-associated > Mammals > Digestive system >... | reverse complement strand
ACGTTTAATTGTTCGTCCGCGAAAATTCTGAAAGAATTTTCTGTGGAATGTATTTATATTATAGGAAGTTCGGAGAACTTTCCTATAATATAAAAAAAACTACCCTCTGCTATACTAGCAAAGGGTAATCTATATTACGGTACCACCTTTAATTTTTACTTTTCATAGATTTTAACGTATCTGACACGGACATAATTACTTTTTATTTTCACTATATCAACTCCAAAGCTACCTTCCATCTATTTTACTATAGAAGCTTTCAGCGTAATCACTTCTTTCTCTTTTAATAGTAAGTTATAAATGTACTCCTCTTTTTCATAGTTTTTAAATATGTTTTATATTATACTACTATTTTTTCAGTTTTTCAATACTTTATCTATATATCCTATATAGTTTTTGGTCTACTCCTTCTACACCTTCAAATATTATTTCATGATTTGTATATCCAGTTTTTTCTAATACTTCATTTAATACCTTATCTGGATTCATAGTCTTATTTACGCTCAAGATGAACTCGTTCTTGTCTTTTAATTCTTCGTCATCGATTAAAGTATCTAGCTCTGTATCATATAATATTAATGTTTTATTATATTTCATAAATTCTGGAATGGCTTGTATATGGTTAAAATATGAATATCCTACATATACTAAGTCATTTTCTTTATACTCTTCTGCTATTTCAATATATTTATTATATCCTTTATATAAGCATATAGGTTGTTCTGTTAAAAATCCATATCCTGTTAAAACTATTAATCCTGCTACAGCAACCATTTTATTGTATGTTTCGTTTTCAAAGATTGTACTTATTGCCATAGCTATAAGTATTGCTATTATTGGTAATATATTCATAACATATCTTAACTCTAAAAACTCTGCAAGTATTGCTGTTGCTATTATATATAGAATTGTTGGCAATATTATTATTGTCATTAGCCCTCTTTCTTTTTTACGTTTAATCACTATTGATAAAAGAGCTATTGCAAATAATGCTAATACTATTTCAAAATCGCTTCCAAAATATTTTAATATTAATTTGAAATATTCAAATGTTTTTTCAAAATAATTTGTTTGTCTAAAAACTGTTATTCTTCTATCCGAAAATAACATATGTCCTATTGAAAATGGGAATATTAATAATCCTATAACTGCTGATATTACTAATATTGCTATATATTTTCTCATGTCTTTATATTGTTTATTTGATATATATAAACAAATCATTACTATACTTACTAAAGCTGCGTAAATCGCAAAGAAGTATTGGGTTAAAAATCCTAGTATTGCTACTATTGCTAGGCTAAATCCCATTTTTTTATTTATCTTTAATCCACTTTTAAATATTTTTATATTTATATATAAATATGCCAGTGTAAAGAATGTAAGCATCATATACATTCTCATAAAAATTACTGTTGATATTGCTCCTACACTTAGTCCATACAAAACTACCGCTAAAAATGCTTCTGCTTTTTTTCCGTAGCAAGTTTAATATTTTCCAAATTAATATACATGTTCCTATAAAGAAGACTATATTTATAGAAAAAATTATGTATTTTGAAAATGTATTATTAAAAATTGATGATACTGTATGTACTAACATATAAAATAGTGGTGGGTGAACGTCTTGTACTTGATTATAATATACTGATGCATAATTAAATCTATTATTTTGTGCTTTTACATAATTTTGAGCTTCTTCTTTTGTTTTCCAACTGTGCTCTGGTAGCTCATCTAAAACTGCTTTTTCATATTTTTCTCTTTCTTCGGGATGGTCTAAAAAATAATATTTTAATTGCTTAAAACTTTCTACTATATTTTTACCTTCTACTACTTCTTCTTTTATTAGTTTATTTGTTCCTGCATCTTGTTTATATGCCCAATATATATTATTAAATGCACTGTTTGAAGAGCCAAATGAGAATATTTCATCACAATGATATCCTTCTTTTTGATTTACAAAAAACAGCATTATAAAACATAGTACAGTTATTATTAATGCTAATATCATCTTTTCTTTTTTTGTTTCTTTAGTTGTAGTTAATTTTATGTCATTAGTGTTTGTTGTTGCTATTCCGGTTTGTTTTATTTCTTTTTTATAATCGCTTAATCTTTTTTTAGAAATCTCAGATATCATTTTAAATAGTTTTTCTTTATCTAAAATTTCTAGTTCTCCTTCTTTAAATTGAACACAATCTTTAATTTCCTCAGGTATACTTATAGAATACTTTTCTATAAGTTCTTTGTTAGTTATATCATATTCATTATATAGTCTCCTATCATGGTTTGGAAAATATTGATTATAAAATAGATAATCTACAATTAAGTGTAAAAAATATCCTTCCATATAACAACTGTTTATTTTATTTTCTTTTATAAATTTCTTTAAATTAACGTCTGAACTCCCTGTTTGAGTATAATGAGTTTCTTTTTTATCATTTGTTGAAAGTAAATCTGGTGCTAAGCTTCCTTTTAAAAATTCATCTTCATTTTTCACTCTAAAATTTCTGATGTATTCTTTTGCTACAGCTAAATGAATTACATATCCTGGCATTTATTTTTCTCCTATTTCAATCTAGAACTATACTATCATCTTTTTAGCTTTATTTCAATAATATTTAATACTAACGTTCTTCTTCTTGGCTTTTTTGTTTCATTAATTCTTCTATCTTTTTTGATAATTCATAAAATATAAGATTAGTTTCTTTTTGCGGTTGCATATTAGATATATCAACTGCTATCCCTAACTGATTTTCGTCTGGCGTTTGTTTTATTTCAACTCCAGGTACGTCGCTTTCTAGTCTACTCATATATGCTAAAAATTTATTAGTTATTGTATATTGTATTCTTTGATGATTATTCATTTCAGAATCTATCTTTTTTAAAAATTCTCTTTTTTCTTTTTTAGAAGTTGTTTCTGTTTCTAATTGCCCTGCTATTTCTCTTGCTTTTGCAAGCATTCCTAATTCTTTTCCTTCATATCTTAATGGCAAAAAATCTGGCATTATTACTCTAGTTATTCCTTTTTGTTTTAACATACATAAAAATGTAAATAGACTTATATATGCATATGGTTCTTGTTTTGCATATACATTTTTATACCCTTCTGGTATATTCTCCATATTATTTACTTGATATCTGCTTCTATTTACTTTTTTCATTTCTGGTGATGGCTTTTCATCTTCTTTGTAGCCTTGTATTCCATAAATATATGCTACTTTATCTGAAATTCCATATGCTACTCTAGGTAACTTCTTTTGTTGTACTTTTCCGCTACTATCTGATACTTCTACTGTAAATAGTATAGCATCTGGTGTTTCTTGAAATTCTTCTTGTTCTTCTTTTCTTATTTCTATACTACAGTTTCTAAGTGTTTGAAGCTTTTTTATTGTCTTTCCATCTATAAATTCTTCAAAAGTGTTATCTCTTATAAAATCTGCATATCTTCTAACTAAATTCATTGGTTTTTCATAGTCTTCTTTTGTTGCATTTAACCATATAATTGCTATCGCATGTGCCAATTTGTCGTCATTGTTTTGGCAATTTGTTATTGGGTTTGCCCAATATTTTTCACTTGAAAAATATTCTTTAACATAGCCTTCCATTGCTTCTTCAAATGCTTGTAAATTATTATTTCTTAAATCAATTACGGGTACTTCTTGATTGATTATTACTTCTTTTTCATCAGTTTTATAATTTATTGGCATATGGTAAGTTTTGCTTCCTATATCTACTAAATTTTTTCCAGCAACTTTTTCAAAGAATGCCTTCATTATTGTTTTTTTACTTGGAGTTTTATTATCACTCAAATTCAATGTTTTCTCCTCCTACTATTTCTTTAAATTGATTTAATATTTCCTCTGTTAAATAAATAGCTCCACATGACTTTTTCTGCTTTTTATCTATAACATTAATTTTCATATTTACTTTATCACCTGAAAAGAATATTATTGCACCTTTTAATTTTTCTTTTGCTTCATCTGATAATTCTGTTATATCTATGTTAATTGCTGTTTTTTTATCGCCACTATTCTCTTCTGAAAATTCTTTTATGTTTTGTACTATTATTCTAGCATCTTCATCTTCTTTTATACTTAATCTTCCTTCTACTAAAACAATATTTTCTTCATGTAAGATTGTATCACATCTTGAATACGTACTATCAAACACTACTATTTCAACGCTTCCATATAAATCTTCAACTGTTACGAAAGCCATTATTGTGTTTCTTTTAGTGTATTTTTTCTTTACACTTGCTATTGTTCCTGCATATTTTACCACTTGTCCATCTTTAAAGTTACTTGTATTTTCTCCATTTAAGTCTTTTATTTGTATCGAATTTATATTTGTTTGTTTTGCTATTGCTTCTTCTAATTTTTCTAGTGGATGCCCTGAAATGTATATACCTAACATTTCTTTTTCATGTGATAATATTTCTTTTTTATCTAATTCTTCTAAAACTGTATATTGATATTTTACAGTTTCTTCTGGCTCTACTAAGTCAAACATTGTTACTTGGTTTGCTATTGAATTTCTTCCTTGATTATTTATTGTATCTAATATTTTTTCAAAAGAGGCTAATAATGTTGCTCTCGTTTGATTCATTTCATCAAAGCATCCTGCTTTTATAAGGCATTCTACGCATTTTTTATTTACAGTTCCTGACGCTATTCTTTCACAAAAATCTGTAAATGATTTGAAATCTCCTTTTTCTTCTCTTTCTTTTATAACTGTCTCTATTGCAGCTACTCCAACATTTTTTATACTTCCTAAACCAAATCTAATTTTTCCATCTTGAACTGTAAATTTTGTAAAACTTTTATTTATGTCTGGTTTTAAAATTTCTATATTTAATCTTTTACATTCATATATGTATACTGGTACTTTATCTAAATTTCCTAAAAAACTATTTAATGTTGCTGCCATGAACTCTGCTGGATAATAAGTTTTTAAATATGCTGTTTGATATGATACTACTGAATATGCTGCTGCGTGAGATTTATTGAATGCGTATTTTGCGAATTCTGACATTTCATCAAATATTTTATCTGCTGATTCGGCGTCTATTCCATTTCTAACGCAACCTGGTATTACAATATTTCCGTCTTCATCAACTTGTCCATTTATAAAATATTCTCTTTCTTTTGCCATTACATCTAGCTTCTTTTTTCCCATTGCTCTTCTAACTAAGTCAGCTCTTCCTAGTGAATATCCTGCAAGTTCTCGTACTATTTGCATAACTTGTTCTTGATATACCATACATCCATAAGTTACATTTAGTATCGGTTCTAATGATTTATGTGTGTATACATTATGTCCTGGATTTTGTTTTCCTTTAACATACCTTGGGATTTGATCCATTGGTCCAGGTCTATATAGTGAAACACCTGCTATTATATCTTCTAAACAGTCTGGTTTTAAGTCTTTCATGAAATTTGTCATTCCTTGACTTTCAAATTGGAATATTCCTACACTGTCTCCTGATGCCCATAATTTATATACTTTTGGATCATTCATATCTTTGTCATATTCTACTGTTATTCCTCTGTTTTCTTTGACTAGTTTTTCTGTATCTGAAATTACTGTTAGTGTTCTTAATCCTAAAAAGTCCATTTTTAATAAACCTAATTCTTCTAATAGGTTCATTGTGTATTGTGTTGATATGTTTCCATCATTTACATATAGTGGTACATATGTATCTACTGGATCTTTTGTTATAACTATACCACAAGCATGTGTTGAAGCTTGTCTTGGTAGACCTTCTAGTTTTATTGCTATATCTAAAATCTTTTTTACGTCGCTGTCAGCGTCATATAATTCTTTTAATTCTCTATTTTGTTCTAATGCTTTTGGAATTGTTATATGTACTTCCATTGGTATCATTTTTGCTAGTTTGTCTGTTTCTGAATATGGATAATCCATAACTCTTCCAACGTCTCTTATAACCATTCTGGCTGCCATTGTTCCAAAAGTTATAATCTGTGATACATGGTCTTTTCCATACTTTCTTTCAACATATTCTATTACTTCTCCTCTTCGCTCATAGCAGAAGTCAACGTCAAAATCTGGCATACTAATTCTATCTGGATTTAAAAATCTTTCGAAAATTAATCCATATTTTATTGGGTCAATATCTGTTATACCTATTGCATATGCTGCTATAGATCCTGCTCCTGAGCCACGTCCTGGACCTACTGGTATGCCTACTGATTTTGCATAATTAATATAATCCCATACAATTAAGAAGTAATCTACATATCCCATTTTATCTATTACAGAGATTTCATATTCTAGTCTTTGCATTACTTCTTCTGTAGGATTTTCTCCATATCTCTTATGTATTCCTTTGTAGCATAAATCTTTAAAATAATCTAAATGTGTTTCAAATTCTTCTGGTACATCATAATTTGGAAGTTTTGTTACTCCAAATTCAAAATCATAATTACATTTATCTGCTATTTTTACTGTATTTTCAATTGCTTCTGGGAATTCTGAAAAATAGTCTGACATCTCTTGTGGTGATTTTATATAAAATTCTTCTGTCTCGAATCTCATTCTTTCTTCATCAGACATTCTTTTTCCTGTTTGTATGCATAGTAATACTTCATGAAAATAGCTGTCTTCTTTTTTTAAATAATGTGCATCATTTGTAGCCACTAGTGGTATATCTAGTTTTTTTGCTATTTGAATCAGTTTTTGATTTACCATTATTTGTTGTCTTAATCCATTATGTTGTATTTCAATATAGTAGTCGTCTTTAAATAGATTTTTATGCCACATTGCAATTTCTTCTGCTTTTTTTATATCGTCTTTTATAATTGCTTGGCTTAGGCTTCCTGCTAAACATGCACTTAAACAAATTAGTCCTTCACTATATTTTTCTAATATCTCTAAATCTATTCTAGGTTTATAGTAAAAACCTTCTACAAATGATAGTGATACTAATTTGGCCAAATTTTGATATCCTGTTTTATTTTTAGCTAGTAATATTAAATGGTTATATCCTTGATCTCTTCCTGCTTCTTTATCAAATCTTGAATTTGGTGCTACATATACTTCGCATCCAATTATTGGTTTAATATCATTCTTTTTACATTCTTTATAAAAGTCTACTGCTCCATACATAACGCCATGGTCAGTAAGAGCAATAGCTTTCATTCCTAGCTCTTTTGCTCTTACTGGCAAATCTTTTATTCTACTCATTCCATCTAATAAGCTATATTCACTGTGGACGTGTAAATGTACAAAATCTGGCATTTTTTTATTGCTCCTTATAATAGTTTTATACTTTCTTCCAAATCTTTATTTTGAACTTTTGGTATTGATGTTACTTCAAATTTTGAAATTTTGTCTCCAAATTGTATTTCTACAATGTCTCCTACTTTTACATCATAACTTGGTTTTACGATTTTTCCATTTACTGAAATTCTTCCGTTATCTGCAACTTCATTTGCAACTGTTCTTCTTTTTATTACTCTGCTCATTTTTAAAAATTTATCTATTCGCATTTTTTTCCTCTATCTTTTATATTTTTACATTTTTTATATCATATTTTCAGCATTTCTACAATAGAAGTTTTCTTTTAAAATACTCTTCTTCTACATCCGCAATTGTTTGAATTACTGTTGTTATTTGTATTATTAGTACATCCGCAAGAACTTATATCACTTATAGTAGCTATATTATTAGAGCATCCGCAGCCATTTTGATTATTTGTCCATTGTTTTGTTATCCATGCTACTATAAATGCTAATATAGTGTATAAAATTGTAAATATTAAAAATGTTTCATCTGCTACTGCAAAGGTAAATATTAAGAGAATTGAAAATACTATTCCTGCTATTTTTATTGGACAATTTATCAATGTTTCGAATATTATTGATAATATTATAATTGCAATTGGAAGGGCAAAGTATAATAGTAATATATTACTCATAGTTTTCTCCTTTTTATTTGTTTGATATATAATATTCGAAAGTTTTAATTTTGTGATAATTTTATTTATATTTAGTATTCATCAATTAAAATAAGAAAGATAATACTATTTCAAAATTTTGCTCTTCGCAATCTCCGAATAAAAAACTCCGTTTTTATATTGTAGATTGCTCAAATTCGCACTTCAGAAAACTATGTTTTCTTTCGTTTGGTCGCTAGCGCAATTTTAAAATAGTATTTATCTTTCTTATTTTTTACAGTATGTTAAGTATAAATAAAATTTTCCACTTATTTATTTTATCATATTTTAATATTCAACTTTTAATAAGTATAATCCATGTGGTGGTAATGTCTTCCCAGCTTTTGTTCTATCTTTTGATTCTATTATCTCAGATATTTCTTCTGGCTTTATTTTTTCTAATCCAACATCAACTAATGTTCCAGCTATTATTCTTACCATATTATAAAGGAATCCATTTCCTGTTACTTCTATTATTATTCTTTCCCCCTCTTGTTTTACTTCTCCTTTATAAATAGTTCTTATACTACTTTTACTACTAGTTCCGCTAGCTTTAAATCCTTTAAAATCATGTTCTCCTTCAAAAAACTTTACTGCTTCTTGCATTTTTTTAACATCTAATTTCATTGGTATATGATATTCTAATCCTCTGTAAATAGCTGTGCCATTTTCTGAATTATTTATTATGTATCTATATGTTTTAGATTTCACTGAATATCTGCTATGAAACTTTTCATCTACTTCTTCTGCTGATTTTATCACTATACTTTTTTTCAATTTTGAGTTAATGGCTTTAGCAATTTTTTCTATTGGTATTTGTGAATCTGTTTTAAAATTTGCTGTTTGTCCTAAACTATGTACTCCTGCATCTGTTCTTCCTGATGCTGTTAAATCTACTTTTTCTCCTGTTATTTCTTCTATTGCTTTTTCGATTTCTCCTTGTATATTTAATTTAGTTGGTTGTTTTTGCCAGCCATTAAAAGATTTTCCGTCATATTCTATTATTAGTTTTATATTTCTCATTTAATTTCTTCTTTCTTTTATTATCATTTTTCATGAAAATTATAGCATTTTATCCACATTTTATCAAATTTTTGTTAATTTTTTATATTGTATTTGCTTTCCTTTTATACGTATTATATAATGTAAAAAATTTATTAGGAGCTTTTTATTATGTCTATAAAATTAGTTGCTAGTGACTTAGATGGTACTATTATCAGCGAAAATAATTTTATAAATCAATCTAATTTTGAGGCTATTGATATGATGAATAGTCATAATATTGACTTTGCCATTTGTACGGGGAAATCTTATTCAGTAAGTAAAAATGTGTGCGATAAGTGTAAGGCTACTTATGGTATTTTTAATAATGGTTCTCAAATTTATAATTTGAAAACAGGTGCTCCTATTTATAAAAATGTTTTAGATTTTAATAGTATAAAAGTAGCTTTGGATATTGCTAAAAAATATAATTTGCATGTTCATGCTTATAGTGATAATTTGCTTGTTACTGAAAAACTTCAATATTTAGATTTAAGAAATTTTAAACTTCAAGAACTTCCTGGTTTTGAATTTATTGTTGTTTCTAATGTTTTAGATTATATTCAAAAAAATAATTTACCTATTTATCAGTTTGTTATTTCTAGTGATTCTTCTTTAGAAAATGTTAGAACTGAAATTCTGGAATCTAATAATGTTTCTGTTTTAAAAATTTCTAAATTTGGTCAATATAAAGATAAAATTTTAGATAAAGAATATGAATATTTATCTGTTGTTCCTTTTAATACTAGTAAAAGCAATGCTTTAGATATTTTAGGAAAACATCTTTCTGTTAACAAAGATGAAATTATGGCCATTGGTGATAATTTAAATGATTTAGATATGGTTAAAAATTCTGGTATTGGTGTTGCTGTTGCAAATGCTTACTCTGATTTAAAGGATGTTGCTAAATATACTACTCAAAACAATGTTGCAGAAGGTGGCTTTGCAGAAGCTGTTTATAAGTTTATCAAATTAGATTAGTTTTATATAATTTATATAAAAGAATAACATATATATAATATTTAAAATTTTGCTCTTCGCACTGCAGCAAACTTTGTTTGCTTTCGTTTGGTCGCTAGCGCAATTTCAAATATTATATATATGTTATTCTTTTTATTGTAGATAATAAAAAATCATAACTTGTAAACAGTTATGATTTTTCTTCTTCATCTATTTTATTTCTGTATAATTTTTTAAATCTTTTTACTTTTTCCTTTTTTTCTTGTTCAATATCTTTTATTGTTATTAAGTATTTTACTAATATCTTCTTTAATGTCTCTTCTTTAACATCTGCTATTAGTGTGCCTTCTTTAGCAATTGATATTTTTCCAGTTTCTTCAGAAACAACTACTGCTACACAATCTGTTTCTTTTGAAATACCTATTGCAGCTCTATGTCTAGTTCCTAATTCTCTTGCAATATCTTTATCATCTGCTAATGGTAATATACATGAAGCTGCTGCAATTTTATTATCTTTTATAACAACTGCTCCATCATGAAGTGGTGTTTTAGTTGTAAAGATATTTACTAATAATTGTGGTGATATTTCTGCATCCATAAAAATTCCTGAGTCGATAATATCATTTAGCTTTATATCTCTTTCAACTACTATTAATGCTCCTGTTTTTGTTTTAGCAAGTTCTGTCGCAGCAATTACGATTCTATAAATATTTTCTTTTGTTTTAACTTCTATACTTTTGTCTATTCCTATAAATTGGCTAAATTTATTTGTTCCAAGTTGCTCTAATCCTCTTCTTAACTCTGGTTGGAAAATAATCATTAATGCTAAAACACCCCAATTCATTATAGCGGTTAAAATTGTATTAAATACATACATATGTGCTACTTTTGTTAAATATGTTAATATGACTAAAATTACTATTCCTTTTGCTAATTGACTAGCTCTTGTATGTCTTATTGACTTAAATAATTTAACAATTAGATAACTTACTATTAATAAATCTAATATTAGCATGAATAAATCTAGTGGATGTTCTTTTAAATTTTCAACATAATTTACTATAGTTGTTTCATAGAAGTTTGTTATATCTAATTTTATACCTTCCATTTAATTCCTTTCTATTTTCCAAATATATAAAATAAAAGTGTACCTGCTGTTCCTAATATCATTGCACCTATCATTACTGTAGCTATTATTATTCTTAAAAGTTTATTTTTTTTGTTCATCTTTATCCCTCTTTCTTTGTAATCTATTGATATTTTATCTCATATATATTTTTTTTTCAATAGCATTTTTTGTTATATTTTTAGTATAAATTTTCATCTTGTATATTAAAATCTTTTATGGTATACTCTGTAAGATTTATGCATAAAAAGTTATATTTTATGTCTAAACTAATAATAAATATATTTAAATTTTATAGATGGAGGTGTACTTATGAAATTTAATGAATGGGATGGCTTTACAGGCGGAGATTGGCAATCAGAAATTGATGTTCGTGATTTTATTCAAAAAAATTACACACCTTATACTGGTGATGAATCTTTCTTAAGTGAAGCTACTAATACAACAGAAAAACTTTGGAATGAAGTTTTAGATTTATATAAAAAAGAAACTGAAAACGGCGGAGTTTTAGATATTTCTAATGATATAGCTTCTACTATAACTAGTCATGAGGCTGGTTATATTAATCAAAAACTTGAAAAAATCGTTGGACTTCAAACTGATGCTCCTTTAAAAAGAGCTATTATGCCTAATGGTGGTATTCGTATAGTTGAAAAATCTTGTGAGGCATATAATACAAAAGTTTCTGATAAAATAGAAGATATTTATCATAACTATAGAAAAACTCATAATGATGGTGTATTTTCTGCATATACTCCTGAAATAAGAGCTGCTAGAAGTTCTCATATTATTACTGGTCTTCCTGATGGTTATGGTCGTGGTAGAATTATTGGTGATTATAGAAGAGTTGCTCTTTATGGTGTTGATTTCTTAATTGAAAAGAAACAAGAAGATTTTGCAACTTGCGTATCTTCTGATTTTACTGAAGAAATTATTCGTGAAAGAGAAGAAATTAGTGATCAAATTAAAGCATTAAAAGATTTAAAAATTATGGCTGAAATGTATGGATTTGATATTTCAAAACCTGCTAAAAATGCTAAAGAAGCTATTCAATGGCTATATTTTGCATATTTGGCAGCTATTAAAGATCAAAATGGTGCAGCTATGAGTATTGGTAGAACATCTACTTTTATTGATGTATTTATAGAAAGAGATTTACAAAATGGTACTATTACTGAATCTGAAGCTCAAGAATTAATGGATCATTTTGTTATGAAGTTACGTTTAGTTAGATTTTTAAGAACTCCTGAATATGACGAATTATTTAGTGGTGATCCTGTTTGGGTTACAGAATCTATAGGTGGTATGGGAATTGATGGCAGAACTTTAGTTACTAAAAACTCTTTTAGAGTTCTTCATACTTTAACTACTTTAGGATCTTCTCCTGAACCTAACTTAACTGTTCTTTGGTCTACTAACTTACCTGAGGGATTTAAAAAATATACTTCAAAAATGAGTATAAAAACAAGTTCAATTCAATATGAAAATGATGACCTAATGAGAGGTTACTGGGGTGATGATTATGGAATAGCATGTTGTGTTTCTGCTATGAGAATCGGTAAACAAATGCAATTTTTCGGTGCACGTGCTAATTTAGCTAAAGCTCTACTTTATGCTATTAATGGTGGTAGAGATGAAATGACTGGTAAACAGATTGCTCCAAAATATCAACCTATTACTTCTGAATATCTTGATTATGATGAAGTTATGGAAAAATTTGATACTATAATGGGTTGGGTTTCTAGAGTTTATATTGATGCTTTAAACATAATTCATTATATGCATGATAAATATTCTTATGAAGCAATTGAAATGGCTTTACATGATAAAGATATTTTAAGAACTATGGCTTGTGGAATAGCTGGATTATCAGTTGTTGCTGATTCTCTTTCTGCTATAAAATATGCTAAAGTTAAACCTATTAGAAATGATGATGGACTAGTTATTGATTTTGAAGTTGAAGGTGACTTCCCTAAATACGGTAATGATGATGATAGAGTTGATTCTATTGCCGTAGATATTGTTAAAACATTTATGTCAAAACTTAAAAAGCAAAAAACTTATAGACATTCAAAACATACAATGTCAATATTAACAATTACTTCAAATGTTGTTTATGGTAAATATACTGGAAATACTCCTGATGGTAGACGTGCTGGAGAACCTTTTGGTCCTGGTGCTAACCCTCTTCATGGTAGAGATCAAAATGGCGCTTTAGCTGCTCTAAATTCTGTTGCTAAACTACCTTATAAATATTCTGAAGATGGTATTTCTTATACCTTTGCAATTACTCCTACAGCTTTAGGAAAAACTTTAGATTCTCAAGTTAATAACTTAATTTCTATGATGGATGGTTATTTTTCACAATTTAGTCATCACTTAAATGTAAATGTATTTAACAGAGAATTATTATTAGATGCTATGGATCATCCTGAAAAATATCCTCAACTTACAATTCGTGTTTCTGGATATGCTGTTAAATTTACAAAATTAACTAGAGAACAACAATTAGATGTTATTAATAGAACAATTCACGAAAAAATATAATAATTAGTTTGAGAGGAGTAACTATAGTGCTACTCCTCTTTTCTATAATATTTAAAAAGTCTTTTAATTTAACAATTATTTTGACTTTAATATTTAAGGAGTCTTTATATGGATACTAAAAATACACTTAGAGTTCATTCTATTGAAACTTTTGGCACTCTTGATGGACCTGGAATTAGATTTGTCGTTTTTCTTCAAGGTTGTCCTTTAAAATGTTTATATTGTCATAATCGTGATACTTGGGATACAAATTTAGGAAATGTAACAGAAGTTAATGACTTAGTTTCTGAAATTAAAAGATATATCCCTTATATGAAATCTTCTGGTGGTGGAGTTACTGTTTCAGGTGGTGAGCCTCTACTTCAAGCCAAAATAGTAACTTCATTATTTAAAGAACTTCATAAATTAGATATCCATACTTGTATTGATACAGCTGGTAGTCTTCCTATAAATGATGATATTACTAATTTGCTTAAAGTTACTGATTTAGTTTTATTAGATATTAAACATATTGATGATGAAAAATCTAAAGTTCTAACTGGTTTATCTAATAAAAATAATCTAGATTTTGCCAAATTCTTAAGTGATAATAATATTCCTGTTTGGATAAGACAAGTTATTCTTCCTCGGATATACAGATGACGAAAATGATTTATTAAAATTAAAAGATTTTGTTGAATCTCTTTCAAATGTAGAAAAAATCGAGTTATTGCCTTATCATGATTTGGGCAAATTCAAATGGAAAGAACTTGGATTTGAATATAGTTTAAAAGATGTTAAACCTGCTACTCAAGAAGACATTAATCGTGCCAAAAAGATTTTAAATATCTCTTAACTCTTTATACTAAGCCGTTTTGTTGATTTTTTTGGAATAATATGTTATAATATTAGAAGCGTAACTTTTAAAATATTACTGTATGGAGGTGTAACTATGGTTACTGGACAGGTGCTATCTTCAAGTATGCTACATCAATTGATAGTTGAAAGGCAATTTGCTACAAACTTTCCTTCAGCTGTCAGATTGTTTGGCACCAAGTTCATCGCGGTGAGACCCGTTCCCGAAAGCTGCATGCAGATTATGGTTGAACTGGCTGATCCGGATGAAAAGATTGAACCAAACACGTGTTACGTTCCGCAGCCGGATGCTATCTAACAGTGTCCGGTGGGGCTTGGCTTTTGCCAGGCCCTCTTTCTTTTATCTTTTTACGATTTACATAACATTGCTTTTTGATTTATTTTATGTTATACTAGTAATGTAGCAATACATTTATATTTCATAAGGAGGTTCAGTTATGCAGACTGAAAAACGGAGAGTATCAGAGAAGGAACTTAGGGAAAGAGCAACAAATTATCTGATTTCTCAGCAAAGATGCTCTAAGCATCGTGATCACCACTATAACATTATCTGTTACGGAGCTGACATCAACATGTTGGATTCGTGTAGGAAATGGATTTTCGATGAGGAGATGGCTATTCATGGTGATCAGACAAAAGCCTTTTTTGCAGCTAACAAGACAGTTCTTTATGTCAATGAGGCCGAGCTGAAAGCAAAAATGCGCGAACTCCGTGAAGGCGGATTGTAAAATTTCCGCTTGAATCAACCGGGGGCAGATAATTTAGCTCCCGGGGGATTCCCCCCCAAAAAAACAATTACATACCCGTTACTGGTAATTTAGTTATTCTTTCAGAATAGCTTTTTTCTTTTTTTGGCTCTATTTTTTCTTTCTCATTTTCAATTGTTATTGTTAATTCTTCATTAAGTGTTAAATCAATTTCTATTTTCTCTTCTAATTTTTGATATCCATTTATCGTGTTTACTTCTTCTATAAAATATTTTCCTGGTAGCATGTTTTCTATTAGTATTTCTCCTTCTTTATTTGTTTTCAAGTTACTATATTTTATATTTCCATTTTCATCTAATATATTAAATTCAATTCCTTCGATTTTTTTATGTCCCTCTTTATCAACTTTTATTATTTTTAGTCTTGTTTCATTTTTAAAATATTTTGTTTCTATTTTTCCTTCTCCCATTTCATATATTTCTCCTGCTAAAGCATAGCTTTGCAAATTTGGATCTTGTGATTTCCCATAAAGAATTGGATATGTAGCAAGTTTTGCTTTTACTGTTATAGGTATAGTTTCATCTTTTTCCATACTACTAATTGGTACTAAAATTTTAAATTTATTTTCTTTTACTTTATTAGTTATATTTCCATTTATGTCTAATATTTTTATAGTTTCTTCTTTATTATTTTGAATGTTTATCTCGAATTCTGGACTACTACATTCTGTTTTAATTTCAAATGTTTTTACGATATTTTGATTTGTATTATCTAATTCCCATTCTGAACTTTCTAATATTTTAATATTATTACTAGGTTTAGTTTCATTTGAATTTCTTGCGTATTCTACCATTTTTGTCATCGCATTTAATGTTCTAACTCCTTCTTCTCCAACTGCTCCATACCTTGATAAACTGTAATTATTAATAACACAATATATTGCTTGTTTAGTAGCAGTATATGCTTCGTCTTCATCATTTAAACCTAATTGTTCTAATGTTTTATATGGATATCCTTGTGTTATTACTCTCCAGACTTGCGGATTATTTACTACATCTTCTACTGTTACTTGATATCCTGGGTATTCTCCTACTCCTGGTAATTCTGGATTTATACAGTAAGCTGGATATTCTACTCCATTGTTATTATAAAATACTTTAGTTACTCCTATTGGTCCATTATTGCTTGTTAATTTTAAGCATGTTTTTGCTCTTTCTTTTATATAGATATCTGCTTTATTTATACTAAAACTTGCATTTGATGTTGTAGTAATAAAGCAAATTATTATTAATATTAAAATTGTAATTATCCTTTTTATTTTCATATTTTTTCCTTTCTTATATTGTTAAAATTCCTTGTATACACATTCTTTTTTCTGGCTTATTTTCTACACATGTAATTAATGTTATTTTGTTTTCTTTTGTATTTTGAACTACTTCTACATCTGTATCTTCAATTATTCTTATTTGATTAATTTTGTAACTTAATTTTAAATCTCGAAATTCGTATACTATTTCATCTCCTATTTTTAATGTTTTTAAGTCTTTAAAATAGTTTACAGGATATCCTCTATTATGTGCTGCTAATGATATATTTCCTAAGATATATCCGCTACATTTAAAATGTCCTACATATTGATTTAATGTTTCTACTTCTGTTCCATCTTTTATAGGAGCTACTAATTGTATATTCGGAATTTTTACATTCCAAATATTTTTTTGCTCTTTATTATTTTCATTGTCTATTGTTTTACTTTTATACAAATATTGAATATTTTTGTTAGTTATTATTGTTAGTGGAAATATTGCTTGTGTTACTATGAAAATTACTATTATTAGCAATAATAATGACTTTTTAATTGTTACTTCAATCGCCTCTTTTCCTTGAATTTAGTGCTTTTAAATGATATAATATATATGATGAATTTCTGTTTTAGAGTAGCATAAGGAGGTTTTATTATGAAAAACTTTTTGAAACAGATTTTATCAACGCTATTTTTTGTAATAGTCGTTTTCCTTGCAGTTGGATATTATATCAATTACCAAGCTGCTGGAGACTTAGCATTTACCTCAAAAGACATTGTGGTTTATTCCACACCTGACTTATCAAAAGCTTCTTATTATCTTAGTGCTGGAGAAACATTTAATTCTCTTGTGAATTTTTCTGATCATGATAGTGTTAAAATTCGGTTTTTCAATTTAGAATCAGGAAAAGATGAGATTGGCTTTATAAAGAGTTCTGACTATTTTATTTATGACTTTGAGTTATTCTCTTTAAATAATTCAGATTTATATATAATGTCTTTAAATGCGAACCTGTCCTTCGAGGACTTTTTAGAGGAATTTTCACATGCTTCGCTTGAACGTGATATTATTGGGATTTACTTGGAGGATTCTGATTATTCAGAAAATGATTTCTTGCGTATCACATCATTTTGCGAAGATTTAAAAATTCCATATGGCTTCAGATCTGATTTCACTAATGCAAATGTAGAAAAGTATATTGAACAAAAAAGTTTTGATTCTGGTGAATATTGGCAGTCATATTGTATTTTGCCTCAGGTATTTGATGTCAGTTCGGTTATAAATGGTTATAAGTTTAAAGATGAATTATGTGATTGTATTTTTCAGTCACCTGCTATTCGCGATGATAATATTAAGCGATATTGGATTACATCTATTAACCATCAAGACCTTTCTGGCACTGGAATTTTAATTACTACATCTGAAAGTGACGTTGGATTTGAATATGCAACTGTGTCAACTGATTTTAAGGACGAGATTTCAGCTGCTTATTATGACTTGAATAGTAACCCGTAAATGTTGTTTGGAAATTCATCATGCTACTCGGAATTTAGGGCTTATGCCCTTTTTTCTTTTATTTTGAATTAAACTTTTAGAAACTAAAATATATTTCAGTTATTGAAAAAAATTTTTAGATAAATTGCAATTTAGTTATTTCATATTAATATCTTTTTTTGCTTTTGTAAAGCTTTTTTCGTCGTCATATTTCGACATTTTTTTAACTTTTTTGTTTTATTGTGTATTTTTTTATTATATAGTATGTTATAATTGTTTAGACTTGTAATAAGTCTTTTATTTTTGAAAGGATTGTGAATTGCTTTATGAAACTTGCAGAGGATAGTTCAAGCTTAGCTGAACATAAATTACTTGTTTTATATATTTTAAATAAAATTGGAAAGCCTATCAGTCAAAAGGCTCTTTTAGAATTAATTACTTCTATAACTGAGCTTAATTATTTTTATTTTCAACAATTTTTACTTGATTTAATTGAAAATAAATATGTAATTTCTTATAAAAAGGATGATGAGCTTTTATATAATATTACTCCTGAGGGGAAAAGAGCTATAGAACTTACTGCTGACATGATTCCTGGTATTTTAAAATTACAGGTTGATAATAATTTAAAAGAAAATCTTGATGATATTGAAGATAAATTTTCAATTTCTTCTGACTATACTCCAATTGATGAAAATCATTTTACTGTAAAGTGTAAAATTGTTGAGAATAATAATATTATGTTTGAGATTCAAACTTTTGCTGGTTCTAAAGAACAGGCTAAGATTATTGTTGATAATTGGAACACTAAAGCAGAAGAAATTTACCCTAAAATATTAGATTTACTGACTAAGTAAAATAAGTCTTATAATTTGTTAACTTAAATAAAAATATCATATATATTATTTTTAAATGTGCGCAGCGACCAAATGGAGTTGCTTCAGCAACGTAATGCGATTGGAGCAACCTACTTTTCTTAAAAAGAAAGGTTGCGACAAGCAAACATTAAAAATAATATATATGATATTTTTATTATAGATTGATATTAAAATTTTATTTAGTCAGTAAATCTTATCTTGATCTACTTCTTCCTCCTCTTGAGTGTTCTCTATTTCTCTCTCTTTCTCTTTCCTTTTCAAGAATTCTTTCAGTTTTATATCTTTCTCTTATAGTAGTTGCTCTTACTAATACATCATCACCATGAACAAACTCTTTTGTAACAATTACATCTTTATATTTTCTTCTTAATTCTTTTGCATAATTTTCAGCATCTATATCTCTATCTTTAACTTCTTCATAATTTTTTCTATAAAACATTTTACTATCTAATTCTTCTTCCATTTTACTACCTCTTTTATTTCAATTTTTTTCTCATTGCCTCATATAAAATAATCGCTGTAGCTACTGATGCATTTAAACTTTCAGTATTTCCTGGCATTGGTATTTTTACTTTTTCATCCGCTAATTCTAATATTTCTTTTGACACTCCATTTGCTTCGTTTCCTATTACGATAGCACTTTTCTCATAGTCTACATCATACATTTTTTTATCTGTTTGAAGGCTTGTTGTTACAATTTTTATTTTATGTTTTTTCATATCTTTCAGTGTTTTTACTAAATTATCGCTTTCTATTATATTAATTCTAAAAATTGCTCCCATGGTTGATCTTACAACTTTTGGATTATATATATCACTACTACCTTTTGAAACTATTATTTGTTTTAAATTTAAACTATCTGCTGTTCTTAGTATTGTTCCCATGTTTCCTGGATCTTGAATATCATCTAATACTAAAAATAAATCTTCATCATAGTTTATAACATTATTACTTTTTTCTTTTTCAATTACTGCAAGTATTCCTTGTGGATTTACTACATTTGTTAAACTTAAAAATATCTTTTCTGTAACATAAATACACTCGTATTTTGCGATTTCATATTTTGCATCTTCATCTATATTATTCTCTTGTTTACAGTCATCACAAACTATTATTAGTTTAATTTTAGCGTTTTCATTTATCGCTTCTTTTATTAGCTTTATTCCTTCAATTATATAACAGTTTTCTTGATCACGATACTTTTTATCTTTAAGCTTTTTTAATTTTTTAATTGTTTCATTATCCTTACTTGAAATTACCATATACTTTCCTTTCAAATTTTAATTTATGTATTACTTAAAAATTCTTTTATCTCTTTTAATATGTCATTAACATCTTTTAGTAAATATGTTACATATGGATTTTTTGATGGTGAGAATTTTATTCTCATTCCGTATTTTTTTATTAGTTCGTCTACTACTTTAAAATCAAATTTTTTCTCATCAAAATAGAATATAACTTTATTTGTTTTTTGAGATATTTTTATTATATTCTTCTCTCTACACATATTTCTTATTCGTGCTATATCAATAAGTTTTTCAATTTCTTTTGGCATATTTCCATATCTATCTATTATTGAATCTGTTATGTCTTTTAATTCTTCTTCATTTTTGCATAAAGCAATTGCTTGATATATCTCTATTTTTTGATTTGAGTCTTCTATATATTCATCTGGTATATAACTAGATACATTTAATTCTAATTGTACATCAATTTCTTCTTCAACTTCAATACCTTTCATTTCACTTACTACTTGGTCTAATAATTTGCAATACATATCATATCCAACTTGTTCCATGTGTCCATGTTGCATTTCTCCTAATATGCTTCCTGCTCCTCTTATTTCTAAGTCTCTCATTGCAATTTTAAATCCTGAACCAAATTCAGTAAATTCTTTTATTGCTTTTAATCTTTTATCTGCTACTTCTGATAATAGTTTGTCTTTTTTATACATAATATATGCATAACCTTGTTTATCACTTCTTCCAACTCTTCCTCTAATTTGATATAATTGTGCTAGTCCTAGTCTATCAGCGTTTTCGACGATTATTGAATTTGCATTTGGAATATCTATCCCTGATTCTAAAATTGTTGTACACACTAAAAGATTTATTTTCTGGTTTATGAAATCTTGCATTATTTCTTCTAGTTCTCTACCTGTCATTTTCCCATGTGCTATTCCAATTTTTGCTTCTGGAACTAATTGTTGTAACTTATTTGCTTTTCTTTCTATGCCTTCTACATTATTATATAAATAAAATACTTGACCTTCGTGTTCTAATTCTTTTGTTATTGCTTCTTTTACAATTTCGTCATCATATTCTAATACATATGTCTGTACTGGTTTTCTATTTTGTGGTGGTTCATAAATTACTGACATGTCTCTAATTCCTAAAATTGACATATGTAGTGTTCTTGGAATTGGTGTTGCTGTCATTGTTAGAACGTCTACATTTGTTTTTAGTTCTTTAATTTTTTCTTTATCTTTTACGCCAAATCTATGCTCTTCATCAATTATTAATAATCCTAAATTTTTAAATTCTACGTCTTTACTAAGTAGTCTATGTGTTCCAATAACTACATCTATTTCACCTTGTTTAATTTTTTTAGTTATTTCTGTTTGTTCTTTTTTGGTTTTGAATCTATTTAATAAGGCTACTCTTATTGGGAATTTTTCCATTCTTTCTTTAAAACTTTCATATTGTTGCTGTGCTAAAATTGTTGTTGGAACTAGGTATGCAACTTGTTTTTGATCCATGCAAGCTTTGAATGCTCCTCTTATTGCTACTTCTGTTTTTCCATATCCAACGTCTCCACAAAGTAGTCTGTCCATTGGTTTTTCCGCTTCCATATCTTTTTTTAATTCTTCTATACATCTTAATTGGTCATCTGTTTCAACATATGGAAAGCTATCTTCAAATTCTGTTTGCCATACTGTATCTTTAGAAAAGCTATAACCTTTTGAATGTTGTCTTTTGGCATATAATTCTATAAGTTCTTTTGCAACTTCTCTTAAATTATTTTTTACTTTAATTTTTGTGTTTTCCCATTCTTTGCTTCCTAGTCTATTTACTTTTGGAGCTCCGTCTCCTGAACCAATATACTTTCTTATATTATCTAATGAACTTGTTGGAATGTATAAAATATCATTATCTTTATATTTTACTTTAATATAGTCTTTTGTTACTCCGTCTGCTTTTATAGTATTTACTCCTATGTATTCTCCTATACCATGAGTTCTATGAACTATATAGTCTCCTACTTTAAGGTCTGCAAATATTACTGTTTCGCCTTCTTTGAAACTCTGTGTTAATTTTGTTTTTTTCTTTTCTTTTATTGTAAATAATTCATCTGCTGCTATTACTAAAAGATTAGCATCAAAGCTTTCAAACCCACTAGATATAGTCCCAGATGTGATTGATACCACCCCTGGAACTATGTCTTTTTCTAATTTTTCATCTAATATATATTTTATATTTTTTTCATCTAATAGTTTTGACATTTTTTTTGCATTTTCAAAACTACCGCTTAGGACTACTGTTTGTTTTTTGTTTTTATTTGCTTTTTGTAATTCCTCAAACAATAAATCCATTGAACCACGAAAAAAGTTGACCTCCCTATAGCTAAAGCTATATCCGTTTCTTTTTGCATGCATACTTTGGATATCTGTAAATCCAATCTCTTTATTTTCCAAATATATTGTTTGTTTTTTCTCTAGTTTATCTGTTACTTTTGTATAATTTTTTAATTCTTGTAATCCTTGAATTGGTATTTTCTTTTTTTCGACTAAGCCTTTTAATATTGTTTCTGTATCTTTTATTATGTTTTCTGAACGTGCTTTTATTTTTGATGCTTCATCTAAAAATATTATATAGTCTTTATCTAAATAGTCTAGAAATGTCTCTGATTTATTATAGAAATAATCAAAATATTTATCTATTTTGTTTGCATAGTCGCCATTTTTTATTTGCTCGATGTCTTCTTTTGCAATATCATATAGCACTCCTGCATACTTACTTTTTTCTATTTTTTCACATACTATTTCTATATCATTTTCTAATATATATTCAAAAGCTGGATATATACTTATTTCATTAATCATATCGGTTGAACGTTGTGTTAAGATTTTAAATTTTCTTATTGAATCTATCTCATCTCCCCAAAATTCAACACGAATTCCTGATTTATCATCAATAGCAATATCTAGTATTCCACCTCTTATGCTAAATTGTCCTCTTCCTTCTATTAATTCGTATCTTTCATATCCTAATTTTACTAAGGTTGCTTTTAAGTCTTCTAATTTTAGTTCTTGTCCTACTTTTAATTTTATTATGTTTTTATATAGGTGTTTTTTTGAAATCATTGGTTGCATTATTGCTTCAATAGTTGTAACAATTATATTGCTTTTTTTGTCTGCTATATCATTTAATATTTTTATTCTTTCAAATAATGTATCTTTACTTTCAGCAATATAATCATATGCAAAAATTTCTTTTTTAGGAAAGAAATCCACTTTTTCTTCAAAGTATGTTAAATCTTTTATTATTTTTTTTGCTTGCAATTCATTATATGTGACTATACATATTGGTTTTTCTTGATAAAAGTGTGTTGAATATGCTAAATGAGCTTTACCGCTATCTGTTATTCCAGATATCATCATTGGTGATATTTCTTTAGATACATCTTCTAAATATGATTTATATTTTTTTACATTTGGAATTGTTTTTACCAATGAATTCATATTTTTCTCCTCTATTTTATATTTATATCCTTTTGAAGTATTTTTTATAAACTACAGTTTAAAATTATAGCATATTTTTCCGCTTCTTTCAATTGTTTTCTTGTAAATCATTTTTAATAGTGGTATAATATTTGTAGTTTTTATGTTAACAGAAAGGATTTTATTATGGCAAATAAATTTAGTTCATATCTAAAAAAAGATTCTCTTGAATATAATGTTTATAAAGCTGAAGAACGTTTATCTGCTCAATTAGGTAAAGGTATTAATGAAGCTAAATATACATCTTCATATTTGCCTACTGTTATTTCTCATTTACGTACTATAATCGATGAAAATCCTGATTTAACTAATGAAGAAATTAACACTATTTTATTCAAGGAAATTGATGATTATGCTAAAACTGTTTATGAGAATGCTTATGTTTTTGGAGAATATTTAGAATATTTATGTTGTCAATATTTATCAACCCATCCTGAGAAATATAAAGAAATTTCTGAAAAATTATTTACTTCTACTATGGATTTTGAAAATATTGGTTTTGAAAATTGTAAAACTTTTGATGAATATTTACTTTTATATACATATAGTAGAAAAAGAGATTTATTTCATCAAATTTTTGATGGTTATGGCGAAGCTCTTCCACCAACTCCTGATAACTATAAAAATTTCGATAATTTATTAAAAAATGATATTAGATTACATTCTAAGTTTTATTTTGAAGAATATTTTTCTTTGCCTGAAGTTTCTAGTGTTCTTGCTTCTGATGAGCCTATTGCTAAAAAAAGAGCAAAAATAAAAGAATATTCTACTTGGTATAGAAATCCTAGAGATAGAAAAGATTTTGAATTATATACTAATATCTTTTTAAATGGTTCTTATCAATATGTTCTTTCAGATGAAGAACATATTGCTTCATCAATGAGAAAAGATTTAGCACGTGCTGTTTCAAGAACCGTTGAGCAACTAGATAGTTTAGGTCATCTTGAAGATTACATGGTTGATTTTGTTTTTGAAATGTGCCGTATGGAATATCCTGAATTTGCTAACTCTATTTGTGAAAATAATTTTCCTTCTAAAGAGTTTGTTGAGGATTTAGTTGGAAAATCAAAAGATCTTTCTGCTTTATATTCATCTGTTGATACAATGTCTGAAAAAGATAAAGCTAGAGTTTTAGCTAAACGCTCTTATTTAAATCGCATGATTGCTAGTAAAAAAGAGGAAATTAGACTTCATCTTTCTAAAGATAAATTAAAATCTGCTTTAGGTGAAAATTTCTTAATTTCTTCAAAAAATCTTTCCCTTGAGAGTTTACTTGCTCTTAATTCTTTTTGGGCAAATAGATATGCTAAAGAATTAAGTTTATATTCTCAAGCAATGTTTGCTGTTCATAAATTTGATTTAATAGATAAAATTAGGGACTCAAAATCTACTTTTGTTCCTGTTGAAAATTTACAAAAAATGCTTATTCAAATGGATACTTTTTATTTTCAAGCTACTCAATTTTTATCTAAAAAGCAAGAAGCTGTTAAAAATTTAAGAGATAGTGATGAAACTGAATATGAAGATGGTGATGTTGAGGAAAAAATTCTTAGATTTTCTTATACTCCTTTTATAAAAAGTGTATCTAGAAGATTTGGTGCTGAGGAATATGCATCTTATTTTGATTCTCAATTACCTCATTCTAAGCATGATATAAAAGAAGATGCAAACTGGTATATTAGACTTTATAACCCAATTTTTTCTAGTTATTTAATGAAAGATGAAATGCTTAATGTATTACTTTTAAGTATAGGAAACTCTAATTCTGAAAACTTTCCTAATGCAGGAATTATTTTAGAAAATCATCAGGCTGATTCTACTATAGCTAATCATGGTGCTTCAGCTTTTATTCCATATTTTCCTGTAATTGGTATTGACGCTGGACTTTCTTTTCCTGTACGTATACATATTCAAAAGCATACATTAATTGATTTTCTAAAATCTTTTAATGGTAATGCTATGCTTCCTATTTACGAGGGTTCTAGCGATTTTCATGACCCATATAAAAGTAATTCTATAATTGCTTCTTCTTTAATAATGCCTCTTACAGATAAAACTAGAGCTTTATTTAAAAAAGGAATTACAAAGTCTGAATTTGAACCTTCAAATTCACCTAATTATCATCCTCATGCAAGATTTGTTTCGCATTTGGCTTTCAATTCTTCTAAAAAAGTACCTGCTCATTTAGCAACAATTAATAATAGCAAAAAGAAGTCTAAAGCTACTTTTGTTAGAAGATATATTAACTTAGAAACTGGTTATATTTATGAATTAGTTAATGGTGAATTTGTTAAAGTAGTACCTAAACATATTTCTAAAACTTCAAAAGGAGATGATGAACATGGAATTGGATAAAGATGTTTTTTCTGAACATTTTAAAAATAAGGATTATGATTTTTGTTCTGAAATGCTTAGAGGTTCTATAATAAAGATTTTGGTAGATAAAATTAAAATTAAAAAACCTGATTATAAATATTCGACTATTACTTTTTTAAAGAATGATTCTTTTACTTACTTAGATTCTGTTTGTCAGGATATTGCTGTTCAGCTTTATACTTTTAGTTTTAATGAAGAGCCTTCTGAATATGAATTGTCTCGTATGATGGAGATGTATCAATATTTAATTGTTAATGATAATTAGAAATTTATTTTATAAGAATAGCAAAATTGTTTTAATATTTTGCTGTTCTTTTTTGTTTCATACTGAATATTTTTTAGTATGAAAAGGTTTAGTAATTATTTTTTGACTATTTTTATTATTGTTTTTGGAATTTGTTTAGTGGCATTTTCTAAATCTAATATTTTATCTGTGCAATCGTCTTTAGATTTGTTTTTAAACGCAATATTTCCTAGTTTATTTCCATTTTTAATTGTATGTGAATTACTATCATATACATTCATTTTTTCTTTTTTATCGACCAAATTTGGACGAATTATGAATTCTGTTTTTAATGTTGCTTCTATTGGTGCTTATCCTTTTATTTTAGGTCTTTTTAGTGGCTATCCTGTTGGGGCTAGAATTGTTTCTAATTTAAGGCAGGAGAATAAAATTTCTAAAAGTGATGGAGAAAAGTTATTAGTTTTTACTAATAATGCTGGTCCTATTTTTATTTTAGGTACTATTGGAATTGGAATGTATGGTTCTTCTAAAATCGGTTTTTTACTTTACTTTGTTCATATTATTTCTAGTATAACTATTGGAATTATTTTTGGAAGATTATATAAAAATATGTACCGTGATTCTGCATCTAGTGTATATATGGATTTTTCTACTTTTGGTGAAATTGTTTCTAATTCTATTAGAAAGGCTTTCTATACTTTAAGTACTGTTTGTGGGTTTGTTATTTTATTTTCATTAGTTATCTCTATGGTTCAAGCTTCTGGTGTATTGAATTTTATAAATAATATATGGATTCAAGATTTTATTTTAGGTTTGATCGAAATTACTAGTGGAATTAATCTTATTTCTGGAATTGAAAGTACAAATCTTTTAGTAAAATTATTATTTACCTCTTTTCTTTTAGGTACTGGTGGTATTTCTGTTTTACTTCAAGTTTGGAGCGTAATAGCTGATTCAGATTTATCAATTAAACCTTACTTTATTGCTAAAATTTTGAATGGCGTTTTATCTTCAATTATTTTATATTTTGCTTATTCTTTTATAATATAATATATAAATGATAAAATATATTATTTTGAATATTGCGCTAGCGACCAAACGAAAGCAAACAAAGTTTGCTGGAGTGCGAATTTGAGCAATCTACAATATAAAAACGGAGTTTTTTATTCGGAGATTGCGAAGAGCAAAATATTTGAAATAATATATCTTATCATTTATTTTATTAATCTTATAAAAAAATCTCCCAACTATTATAAAATAATTGGGAGATAAAACTTATTCTTGAATTGCTTTTTGCAACATTTTAATTTCTTCAATTTGATCTACTCTTGTAAAATAATCCTCTTCACTTACCTCAGTTACATAGATTTTATCTTTCATTCCATATTCTTCAAGCCATGCTAATTCTTCTTTTAAAGACTCATAGCTTTCATGTTTTCTTCCATGAGTTTGTTTTTTTATGTATCCATCATTATCTAATGCAGCTGCAAAATGAATTTGCTTAACATATTTTTCGCAATCTTCCTTATTAAACTCTTGATGTATCATTGTATTAAAATCTTTTTTGTAAATATTAGCCTTACAATGAACATGCGTTGTATCTATACACGCTCTTAAATTTGGATGGTCTATATATTTGCATATGTCTATTACTGAACATGAATCTTTTTCATCTAAAATCATGTAAAGATTTTCGATTAGCATTATTACATCTGTATTTTCTATAATTTTTAAATACTCTTTAATAATATCTGCTAATCCGCTAGCTCTATATTGTTCTTTTGTCCAATATGTATGATAATTTATACATAATTTTATATTTAGTTCTTTTGATAATTCTACAAGTTTAGTTAATTGTTTTGCAATTAATTCTTTATTTTTAAATACTAATAATTCTATATTGTAATTTGATAGTGGTGGGTGTACGATTATTTCCTTCAAATTTGGAAACTCTTTTTTTCTTTTTCTTATTAGATTTTCAAAATTGAATTCGTCTGCAATATCTTTTTCATGAAAAAATTGTAACTCCATTCCTTCGCTATTTCTATTTATTTCGTTCATTTCTTCACTCATATCTTGCAAACTTGTTTTAGGATATATCTTCATTTGTTACCACCTTTTTTATTTAATTTTCTTTTGATTTTAATATTTTTAAAGCACTTTTAAAATTCATTTTTGTTCCAGTATTTAATATTGCTGATGAATATATTTTTATAGATATTTTTGCAATTACTATGATTGATATAATTATTACTGCAACTGATGTTATTATTTCTCCTGTTTTTGCACTTCCCATCAATATTCTAAGTGGCATGCAAAATGGTGATGAGAATGGGAATATTGCTGCAAATAAATTAATATCACTTGCTGGATTCATCATTGAGAAATATGCTAAATAAAATCCTATTACAACTATAATTGCTATTGGACCATTTGCTGATTGAATATCTTCTGGTTTGGTAACCATTGATCCTGTTAGAGCATACAAGAATGCATACATAAAATATCCTAATAAGAAGTATGCTAATGTTGCAATATAAAAAGCTGGTGTTAGACTTGACATATCGAATAAACCTTTTAATATTTCTTGGTCTAAGAATAAATTAGCAGATAGTATTGCTGTTGCACCAATTATTAGTACTTGTGCTATACCAACAAGTCCTATTCCTAAGGTTTTTCCTAATACTATTGTTTTTGGTGATGTTGATGTTACTAAAGTTTCCATTATCTTTGATGTTTTTTCTGTTGTGATTGATGTTGATACTTGGTATGCACAGAAATATATTGCATAGAATAATGCTATACTTAACATCATTGAAATAAATATATTTCCTGAAGCTGCATTATCATCAGTTTGTATAACATTTACATCAAATTGTGTAAACATTGCTTGTAGTTGTTCTGGTGTTATTCCTGCTTTTTGAATTTGTACTGCTGTATATTGTGTTTGAAAACTTTCTAATAATTCTTCTGGTATACTTTCTCCAAATGATATGCTACTTACTACATAGTCAATTTTTATTGTATTATCTTCTTTTTTAAATATAAAACATGAATTATATTCTTCATTATTGATTTTTTCTTTTATCTCATCTTGTGATATTTTTTCTTTAGTTATTGTATATTCGTATTTTTCATCTTCTGTATCTAATTTTATTAATTCCTTTCCAAAAATATTTTCTTCATCTACAATTAATATTTTTGACTTTTCATCATCAGAAGATTTTGAAAATGCTTCGATGATATTAGGTACATTAAATCCGATTACAATTATTCCTATAATTATTAACATTGATATTATAAAAGACTTTCTTTTTACTGTATCTTTTATAGTAAATTCCATTACTGTAAATAAATCTTTCATCTTACTTCCCTACCTTTTCTATGAAAATTTCGTGTAATGTAGGTTTTAATATTTCATATTTTTCTACTTTAACTTTTTTAGCAACTAATGTTTCTAAAATTTTCTCTGCTTGATTTTCATTTTCTATTTGTATTATATATTTATTTTTAGTATGTTCTTTTACTTTTAAATTTTCAATTACTTTTGTAATATCTTCTTGTGTATCTATTTCAAGTTTATTTTTTGGATATGCTCCTTTTATTTCATTTAAATTTCCTTTTAATACAGTTTTCCCTCTACTTAAAATAACTATATCATCGCAAAATTCTTCTACTGAATTCATTTGATGGCTAGACATTACTATGTACTTTCCTTTTTCTACTAATTCTAATATAACATCTTTCAAAAGGTCAGTGTTTACTGGATCTAGTCCGCTAAATGGTTCATCTAAAACTACTAAATCCGGATTATGCATTACTGCTATTATAAACTGTATTTTTTGTTGATTTCCTTTTGATAGTTTTTCAGCTAAGCTATCTTTATATTCTGTCATTTTTAATCTTTCTAGCCAGTAATCTATATTTTTTTGTGCATCTGACTTTTTCATTCCTTTTAATTTGGCAAAATACATAAGTTGATCAACTATTTTGCTTTTAGGATATAGACCTCTTTCTTCTGGTAAATATCCAAAGTTTACAGATTTTCTATCAACTGCTTTTCCATTCCAAGTTATATTACCTGTATCCTTTTTTATTATACCAAGCATCATTCTAATAGTTGTTGTTTTTCCTGCTCCATTTGTTCCTAATAAAGCAAATACTCCTGGTTTTGATATTTCAAATGAAATATCGTCTACTGCTTTTTTGTCTATAAATGTTTTAGTTACGTTTTCAATTTTAAGTCCCAATTTACTTCCTCCTTATTTTTCTAATAATGTTAATAGTCCTGTCATAAATTCAATAATTCTATAATATTTATATAAGTATTCTTTTGTTTCTGTATCATTTGTAATTGGCTTAGTTAAAATTTCATTGTCGAAAAATCTAAAAAATACCATATTTTTGTGTAACATATATTCATATTTGTATTTAGTTTCTTCTTGAAATTTTGCGATATATTCTAATACTTCATCATTTATAATTTCTCTTGCTTCTGATATTGATTCAGCATACATGTATAAGCCTTGATTTGGAATCTCAAATTTTTCTTTTTTATTATTTTTGCTGTTTACTCTCATTACATCTATTTCTTTTATTTCTTTTTTCAAAGTTCCATACATGAAGATTCCTCTAAATAATTCTTTATTAGATCCTTTAACAACTATATTTGAAAGTGATATATCGTGATTTGCTTTTGTTCCTGATATTACTCCTTTTGATTCAAATTTTTTATACATTCTGTTAAATCCTGATTTTCTGTAGTAACTTCCAGATAGTTCTTCATCTTTTTCATATACAAATCCATCTTCTATATGTATAGCTAATTCTGATAATGCAAATTCACTATATTTATTTTGTTTTTCTATTATTTTTCTCTCATGTTTAAATGTATAGAATGTACAAAAAATAAACATCATTGCAGCTACTGTTACAAAAACATATTTTGATGTTTGGTCTCCTGCAATAAAAGATATAATTAAACATACTATAATTATTCCTATTACTAATGCCTCTGACTGTCTTACATCTTTTTTGTATTCATCAACTCTTTCTCTTTCTTTTTGTAATTTCTCATTTGTCCATTCATAAACTTTTTCAAAAGCTTCATTCATAATTCTTCACATCTTTCGTATTAATTTTGAAAAAATTATATCACATATATTTTCTTTTTACTACGTAATAAAATAAAAAATCTGTAAATATTTCTGCTTACAGATTTTTATTTTATTTATTATTTATTAATATAATTCTGGTACTGACATTTCACTAACTAATGATTGTAATACATCACTATCTTCTATTTTTTCTAATAGTTTTTTTACATTTTCTTCTGAATCTGTTAAATAATTTTGAACTGCTGTTTCATCAGTCATATCTACAGATTCTTTGTTTGGTATTGCTGGTATTGATGCTTCTCCTACTTTGATATTTGTTTTTGCTGTTAATGACATTTTAGTAGTAATATAATCTGGAATGTCTATATCTAATAATAATGTTGTTGTATCTTCATAAGCTTTTTCTTCATTTTTACTTATATCAGTTTTAGCTGAAACTGTTCCATGACCATATTTTCCAGCATCAACTTTTACTGTTAATTCATTTTTAGATTTTTCTGAAATATAATCCATTTCTAACGAGAAATCTGTTCCTAATTGATCTGTTATTGTTTTTGAAGGTTTAACTTTTAAGTTTACTCCATTATCTTTTTCTGTTATTGTTATTGTTGCTATGTCTAATGATATTCCTTGAGCTTTAGCTGAAATTTGCATTTCTGTTGTTTCTTTATTAAATGTTGTTTCTATAGCTACTTCTGCTCCTTCGATGTCTAGTATTATATCTGTTCTATATACTTTTGTTGATGTTGCATATACTACTAATTTTATTGAACCTTCAAATTCTAATTCGTCTATTGCATCATTTACTTCATCAATATTATTATAAAGTTCATCGATTGCTTCTTTCATTTCTTCTGCTGTATATTCATCAACTTCTTCTGACATTTCTATAAAGCTGTTCATTGTCTTTTCTAATATTTCTCTTACTTGTTTGTCATTTTTAAATTCTTTTACATATGCTTTTAGTAAATCTTTTAAATCTTTATCATCTAATTCTAAAGTAAGTTTTTGACAACTTTTGTCTTTTCCATCAACTTCTACTTTGTCTTTTTCTGATTCTATGTCTTTTGATTTTTCATTTATAAAATCTTTGAATACTTTACCATATCTTTCTGAAATTTCTTTTTGTGTTTTTTCATCAATATCTACTGCTTCAATTAGTTTATTAGTACTTTCCATACTTGTTGATATCATTTCTTTGACATCTTTTATGTCTATATCCTCTTCTTCTAGCATTTTACTTAATTCTTTTTCACTTAATGTTAGCCATTTTGAATTTATTTCTTCAGAACGCATTCCTAATTGTGAACCATCATATACTGCTTCTCCTGATAGCTCTACTTCATCAATTTTTCCATTAAGTTTTAAATATGCTGATTCGTTACCATCATATTTAGCTGTTAATCCTACTTTGCTATTATTGATTAATTCAATTACATCTTCGATGTCTACATCTGATGATGATAATCCTTCTACATCAAAATTATCAATTTTTGCAGATAATTCAGTAGCCACTTCAAATGCTGAATCTGCTTTAAAGTTTTTAGCAACTTTTACTTCTGTTCCATCTTTTTCTGCCTTTTCCATTATATTTTCAAATGGAGTTGTAAATGATTCACCTAATTTTTCAATACCTGCTGTCATTTTACTTTTTTTAGTTAAGTTTACATCAAATACACCTGTTGCTAATAGGATTCCTACTACTATGGCTACAATTATAATAACTGCAACTACTGCAATTACTATTTTCTTTGCTTTACTGCTGTTTTTCATATCTTTCCCCCTATAAATTTATATTTGATATATAATGCTAATATGTAACATTATATAATATTAAAAACTTATTATCTAAAAGTGTATGTTTGCTCAAATTGTTGATTATCTATTTTTAAGCTTACTTTTATTGATTTTTCACTTTCTTTATAATCTATTTCAAAGTCTGTAACTTTGTCACATACTTTAGTTTTATTGTAATATATCGCATTCTCTGCAATAAATATGATATTTCCAGATTCTAAAAACTTTATAGCTGTTCCTTTTGTGTCTGATGTAGCAACTTTTAGTGTTTTTGGAAATTCATATCCTGAATTTGTTTTATACATATCTCCTATTGCAGCTGTTACATTACTTCCATCTATTGTTTTTTTAGTTTCACTTAAGAAGCAATAATTTATTTTGCTGAATTCTGTACTTGATTTATTATCTGAGTCTACATTATCTAATCCTCTTGTAAAAAATCCAGTAATTCTACCTATTACTACCATTACAGTTAAAAGCACTGCTATATATGTAAGTAAACTAATTAAAGTTACACCTTTTTCTGACTTCATTTTTTCACCTCTATAATATAATATATTATAAATGATTATTTATCAACAGATTATTAATATTTTGTACTTATTTTTAAGCACAAAAAAGAGCAGATTTTTTCAAATCTACTCTTTTATGATTATTTTGTGAATGTGAATTATTGTAATTCAACAACTGCTCCAGCTTCAACAAATTTAGCTTTGATTTCTTCAGCTTCTTCTTTAGCAGCTCCTTCTTTAACTGTTTTTGGTGCTCCTTCAACTAAGTCTTTAGCTTCTTTTAATCCTAAACCTGTTACATCTCTAACAACTTTGATTACAGCTATTTTGTTTGATCCAGCATCTTTTAATACGATGTCGAATTCTGATTTTTCTTCAGCTGCTGCAGCTCCTGCTGCTCCTGCTGCTGGTGCTGCAACTGCTGCTGCAGTTACTCCATATTTTTCTTCAATTCCTTTTACTAATTCTGATAATTCAATAACTGTTAAGCTATCGATTTCTTCTAATAATTTTTCTATTTTTTCCATTATAAAAATCCTCCTAAAATTTTATTTTTTATATTTTTTGTGATTTATAAAGTTCACTTCTTTAAATATTATTCTGCTGCTTCTTTTTGTTTAGCTACTTGATCAAGAGCAACTGCAAGTTTTGAAATATTTCCAAGTAATGCTCCAGCAAGTTTTGCAATAAGTACTTCTCTTGATGGAAGTTTTGCAAGTGTGATTAGATCTTCTTTAGATACTACTTTTCCATCAATTACACCAGCTTTGATTTTGTAAAATTCATTATTTTTAGCATATTCATATACTGCTTTTAATGAATCTAAATAGCTATCTTCTGTTGTTATAACTGCTGTAGGTCCAACTAAAAATTCATCTAATCCTTCGATTTTGCATTCTGCTAACGCTCTTCTTGTGATGTTATTTTTGATAACTGAGTAATTTCCATTAGCATTTCTTAATGTTTTTCTTAATGCTGTTACATCTTCTACATTAATTCCTCTATAGTCTGTTAAAAGAATTAAAGATGATTTTTGCATTTTTTCAGCTAATTTTTTTACTTCTTCTTCTTTTTGTTTTAATATAGCCTCGCTTGCCATTTTGTTTTTTACACCTCCCACGTTTCGTCGAAAAATATTATTCATCTTACTTCGTTAAACTTCGCTTCGAAAATCCTCAATGTACATATGTACACCTCCGGTTTTCTCGCTCGTTTGCCTTGTAATATAAACAATCTTTTTCAACTTATTGTTTTGTTTATTTTTTTATTTAATTTAAATTAAAAAACTTCAATCTGCCAAATCTCGAGGCAAATTGAAGTTATATATTTTATACTTCACAATTTTACCTCGGTAGGATTTACTGATTTTCCACCTACTGTCTTTGGCCATAGTTGTTTTAAATATATCACTCATCTTACTTCGTTAAAAGTTTCGTTTAAAATCCTCATGTACATATGTACACTGTGGTTTTAAACTTCAACTTTTGCCTTGTAATATAAGTAATCTATTTAAAACGGATAATTTCATATTTTTTTATATTTTGTTTTATATTTTAATTTCTATCTTCACAATACTATTTTTGATTTATGAATAAACCAGGTCCCATTGTAGTAGACATTGATACACTCTTAATGTATTGTCCTTTTGCTGCAGCTGGTTTTGCTTTAATTATAGCATCTATGATTGTTGTATAGTTTTCTAATAATTTTTTAGCTCCGAATGAAACTTTTCCAAATCCTAAGTGAATAATATTAGTTTTGTCTAATCTGTATTCAACTTTACCAGATTTGATTTCAGCGATTGCTTTTTTAACGTCCATTGTAACTGTTCCTGATTTTGGGTTTGGCATTAATCCTTTTGGACCTAATACTTTACCTAATCTTCCGATTACACCCATCATATCAGGTGTAGCAACTATAACATCATAGTCAAACCAGTTTTCTTTTTCTATTTTTGGAACTAATTCTTCAGCTCCAACAAAATCTGCTCCAGCTTCTTCAGCTTCTTTAGCTTTATCACCTTTTGCAAATACTAAAACTTTTTGAGTTTTACCAGTTCCATTTGGTAATACAACTGTACCTCTAACTTGTTGATCAGCATGTTTTGAATCAACACCTAATTTAACGTGTAATTCAACTGTTTGATCAAATTTTGTTTTTGGCATTTTTTCAATGATTTCTAAAGCTTCTTCAGCTTCGTAAACTTTTGTACTATCTACTAATTTTGCAGATTCTTGATATCTTTTTCCTTGTTTCATTTTATACCTCCCTTGGTTTTAACGGGGTATTATTTTCCCCTCCCAATTTTTTAATAACTATTCTGTAACAACAACACCCATAGATCTTGCTGTTCCTTCAACCATTCTCATAGCTGCTTCTACTGATGCTGCATTTAAATCTTCCATTTTTTGTTCAGCTATTGCTTTAACTTGTTCCTTTGTTATTTTTGCAACTTTTTCTGTATTTGGCTTTCCAGATCCTTTTTGGATTTTTAAAGCTTTTTTAATTAAAACTGCAACTGGTGGAACTTTTGTTATAAATGTGAATGATTTATCTTTATAAACAGAAATAACAACTGGTATTGTCATACCTGGTTGGTTAGCTGTTCTATCATTGAATTCTTTAACGAATTGCATGATATTTACACCGCTAGAACCTAAAGCTGGTCCAACTGGTGGAGCTGGTGTTGCTTTTCCTGCTTCAATTTGTAATTTTATAACGTTAACTACTTCTTTCTCTGCCATTATTTAGCACCTCCTTCAAAATGAAATATATTAATCAATTTTTTGCACTTGTGCAAATTCAAGTTCTACTGGTGTTTCTCTACCAAACATAGAAACTAAAACTTTTACTTTGTGCTTTTCTTTGTTAATTTCTTGTACTACACCAATAAAGTTTTCTAATGGTCCATTTAATACCCTTACATTATCATTAACATCATAATCGATATTAACTGGTACGTCATCAAATCCCATATTTCTTATCTCATCATCAGTAAGAGGAATAGGATCTGTTCCTGAACCTACGAAACCTGTAACACCTCTTGTATTTCTAACGATATACCAAGATTCTTCTGTTACAATCATTTTTACTAAAACATATCCAGGGAAGACTTTTTTTAGATTTGTTTTTCTTTTTCCTTCTTTAATTTCAACTTGTTCTTCCATAGGAACAACTATATTAAAGAAGAAATCTTCTAACTCTCTATTTTTAATTGTTTTCTCTAAATCTGTTTTTACTTTGTTTTCATATCCAGAATATGTATGAACCACATACCATTTTGGCTCTGAATTATTCTCAACTTGAGACATTTTTATAGCCTCCTTTTTTTAGATTTTATTCAGCACTTTCTCCTGTTGCATTTCCAGTTTGGTTTTCTTGGTTTAATTCAACATTTGTATTAACTGATTCTGTATGAATTTCATTTTCTGTTGTTTGGTTTGATGTTTCGTTTTTATTTTCATCTTTTTGTATTGCTTTTGAAGTTTTTGTTATAACGAATTCATAACCTTTTTCAAATCCTAAATCAAGAACAAATACTAATGCAGCAATTATTAATACAACAGCAATTACTGTTACTGTTTTTACAGCTAATTGTTTTACTGTTGGCCAAGTAACCTTTTTTAGTTCTGCTTTAAAATCTTTAAAGAAAGTTTTTCTTTCTTTTTCATTTTTTACTTTATTATTTTTTGCATCTTTAGCCATTATTTTTCCTCCTTAAAGGACTATTTTGTTTCTTTGTGTGTTGTACGTTTTTTACAGAATTTGCAATATTTTACTATTTCTAATCTATCTGTATTATTTCTCTTGTTTTTTTGTGTCATGTAATTTCTTCTTTTACATTCTGTGCATTCTAATGTTATAGATTCTCTAGGTCCTTTTGCAGCCATCTACTACACCTCCGTTTTATTTTTGTGAAGTTTTTTATATTTTATTTTAACGATGTGATGCATGATAAATCATGCTTTAATACTTTATCACAAAACGTTTATATTGTCAATCTTTTCCGCTATTTTTTAGTACTTTTTTTCTTTTTTTGAACTGAATATCCAAATTTTCCAATTTTGCGCCCTAATTCATAATATCCACCATTGGCATATGCAATTAAATTGCACTTACTTATATCAAAAGCTCCATTTTCATCCATGTATTTTTCATCACTATCTATAGATAGTACATCTGCTATAAACATATGGTGTGAACCCATTTCTTTGATATCTGTAACTTTACATTCTATTGATACTGGTGATTCTTTTATTGCTGGTGCTTGTACAAATTCGCATTTTTCTTTAGTTAGTTTCATTTCTTTGAATTTGTCTACTTTTGCACCTGTTTTTACTCCGCACCAGTCTGTTGCAAATGCTAATTCTTTGGTTGTTAAATTTATTACGAATTCACCTTTTTCTTTTATTATATTATAAGAATATCTTTCAGGTCTTACTGATATATATACTTTAGCAGGGTTCGTATTTAGTATTCCTGTCCATGCAACTGTTATAATATTTGATTTTTCCATGTCTCCACATGATACCATTACGGCTGGAATTGGATATATAAAAGTTCCTGATTTCCATATTTTTTTAGACATATTATCTTTCTCCACTATTGCTATTTAATAAATTCTTATCTTTTGCTTTAGATATAACTTGTTTTTCTATATTTCCAGTCTCACCATTTCTATCATATATCTCTACAATGCCTTGATCAAGTTTATATTTAATAGCTTTTGTTTCGAGACCTACTCTGTAATCTGCTATTTTACCTGCATTTTCAAATTCTCTTGATACACATAAAGCTTCTCTGTCGTGTGTAACTACATAATTTTCTTTGTCTTGAGTTAATCCTACTTCTCCTATGTATCCACCATTATATTGAATTGCTTCATCTAAATTAGTTGTTGATAATAGTACTTCTTGTGTATATCTGATAAATTCTCTGTCTATTTCTTGTCTTCTTAATAAATTTTCATGTAAATTACCCGTTACTAAAAATATTTCACTATCTGTTTGTAAATCCCATCTAGTTCCAGAATTGGGATCTAAAGCTCTTTCTTTTCTTTTTGCAGCTAATTCTTGATCTGCATAATGTTTTAAAATTATATACATTTTTACTTTTTCTGCATCTCTATAAGTTACGTTTCCATTTGGTTTTCTAAATCTTCCAAAGCCTAAATCTCCTACATGTATTGCAGTTATTTCTGATTGATCACCTGCTAAAATATCTCCAAATTTCATAGAGTTTAATTTTTGTATTTGTTCTCCTGTTTGTTTGTCTATTACTGTTTGTGGTTTTTTAGGTATATATGTTATTTCTGTAAAATATTTTGGCATATATAATTTTTCTTGATTAGGAGAAAAATTGAATAATAACAGTTCATCTAATTTCATTTTATATTCTGGGTCAGATAATAATTCAAACGCTCTAGCTTTTTCTCTTAGTATTTTTCCTTCTGTCCTATTTTTACCTAAATTGTATTCTCCTTTTCTAATTTGTTCATCTAGTGTTGCTATTGCTAATTTTAAATACTGTCCATATTTTCTGCGAACCTCTTGTATAGGAAGTCTTGGAGATACATGTAATTTTCTATATTCGTTATTAGTTCTTCTAGTTTCTGCATTTTGTTTTTCTTCAGTTATAATCTCTTGCTTCAATCTTTTATCAGCTTCTACCACTGACTGCTTTATCTGACTTTTGTCAAATCCTTCGTATGTTTCTGGCATATTTTCACCATACATTTCATTTATGGTTGCCATTATGTTTATATATGCTAATTTTATTATAGCTAATGTTTCTTGTTTTAATATTTCATCTCTATATCCGTTTTTTCCACTAACGTTTTCTTGTAATCTCTGAAAATTCCTATTAATTGTATCTATTGTAATTATGGTGTTTTGTCTTAAATTATTTTCTCCTCCAATTAATAATTGACCTATATAATCTATTTTTGTCATAACTACTCCTTATTTTGAACGTTTTTTATATTCAATGCACGCACATAATTTATCTTGATAATGGTATACATCAAACTTACCATTATTATTTTTTATAATTTCGCCTACATATCCTCCATTATATCTTTCTGCTTCTGTTAAATTTAAATCAGAGAATAATATATCAGCATGTAGTGCTGTAAAATCTTGATTACTTGTTAATTCTGCTAAATTTAAATCTGTAAAAATACTAAATTCTTTTTCTGGAACTTCATTATTATATTTAAACTCTTCCATACTTTGATATTGTTTTTTTATTCTGTAATGTTGTAATGTATAATTATCTCTATATGTATTTTTTCCTTTAAATTTTTCATATCCGAGTGTTCCAACTTTTTGAAACATTATTACATCATTAAATCTATTTACCATTTTATAAATATTATTGTTTTCTTCTGGCATATAGGAAATCCCATTTATTCCTACTTTTGAATATAAATCACTTCTGTTAGTTTCAAAATTTATTAGTATTTCTTCATCAATCTTTCTTTTACTAATTGAGTTTGCTAGCATTTCATATGATTGATTTTGTAGTAAATATGTTGAAAATGTTTCTATTATTTCTCTAGGGTCCATTATCATTTTAGTTAATTGTACATCGAACATCTTGCTTATTACTTCTAGTTGCCTACAATATCCTCTTACTATTTCAATTTGTGTTGCTGAATTTCCTAATAGTAAATTTTGATATGGATTTATATAACTACATTTACTTTTATTTTTCTCTCTTAAAACTTCTTTATAGTTTTCTGCACTTTGTAATATTTGATTTGCTTTATCTCTTAAATCTTCTTTTTCTACTTCATAATCATCGCTATAATCTTCTAGTATCTTTATTAAACATATATAAGAAAATTTTAGTTTTATTTTATCGTTTAATTTTTCAATTTCTGGTCTGCTTTTTCCAAATAAAAATGCTGAATCTATTAAAGAATTATAGGTTTCTTTTATATGCTTTTTGTTTATAACTTTTGCTTCATCTTTTACAGCTTTAGTAGTTGTTAATTGCTTTATAAAGTCTAATTCTATGGACATTTTTTCTCCTTCGCTTAATCTAGTTATTATATTTTATCATAAGAGGTATTAAATTCAATAAGTTTTATGTTAAATATTCGTTACATTTTTAGGCTTTTTAGTAATGTTCTCTGCGCAAAAAAAGAAATCACAAAACAAATTTTTATTTGCTTTCTGATTTCTTCTTTTTTATAAAATAAAAAAAATCTGGCAACAACCTATCTTCCCAACAAGGTAACTCGTAAGTATTTTCGGCACTTAAAGGCTTGACTTCTGTGTTCGGCATGGGTACAGGTATTTCCCTTTAAGTCATTATCACCAGAAATATTTTGTATACTTTATGTATTTTTCAATACACTTTTAAGTACACTCAAAAATACATAGATAAATATTTATTTCTCAGGGTAAACCATTTTTGTGGTTAAGCCCTCGATCTATTAGTACTGGTCAGCTACATGTATTACTACACTTACACCTCCAGCCTATCA
>Ga0209694_1000832_pt1 | contig 41260 bp, 27 predicted proteins | sample GluameincwithD2O_FD_187499 | JGI IMG/M metagenome (GOLD analysis project Ga0209694, IMG submission 187499) | Mouse cecum microbial communities from Vienna, Austria - Glucosamine amended microcosms incubated with D2O (SPAdes) (version 2) | ecosystem: Host-associated > Mammals > Digestive system >... | reverse complement strand
TTTACAAGTGCTCACGGCTCCCCCTCCTTTCCGCCGATCGTGATAACCAGGACCGGGGCCGGGTCGTCGCTCGGCCATACCTCCGGCCATTCGTCCAGGTCCAGGGCGAGGCGTTCGACCACGTTGTTCCCGCATACCTCCACGCAACGGGTAGAGCGGAGCTCCTGGGCCGTTCCTCCGGCCACGCCCTCGCACTCATGCGGGCCCATACGGTGGACTATAAAGACGCGGTCCCGCTCCTGGAGGACGGCGAGGAGGGCGGCCAGCGTCACGCAATCCCGCCGAGTTTCGGCCATTTCTTGACCGCCTCCTCTCTCAAAGCCTCCGCCGCCGCGGCCCCGAAAAGCTCGAAAACCGTCCGGGAGGTGTTCGCCGCCGAGTGCTCCGCCCGGATGTGTTCCGGCGATCCCTCGGGATAGAGGGCGAGGTCCGCCGCCGCGAGGAGGAAGTAACCCCGGAGGGTGGTTAAAATGTTGTCGGTCTGCGTCGGCATGGTATAGCAATCTCCTTTCAGTCAAAAAGCGATATTTGAGCGTCCTCCGCCGCAAAGCGGGCGTCGAGTTCCGCGACGGTTGCGGGTTTTGTAAATTTTCTCGGGCTCGCCGGGTCCAGGGCGAGGAGCTTTTCCCATAGTTCCGGGTGTTCTGCGCGGAGCCGTCGAAATTCATTTATTCTCTGATTGTGGCAAAACCAGCACCCGAGGCGGGTCCGCCCCTTTTTGTATGCTGGGGACAAAAGGCCCTCGCGCTTGCAAATATCAAAAGCCGCGGCCTCTGTGATCTCTTGCTCCACAAGCGGCAAATATTTCCCGTCGACCGTTTTCTTTTTTACCCGCTTTTTTTCGTCTGCGGCAATGCCTACAATCGAAACATACTCTCCGGCGGTCTTTCTCCAATGTTCGATAGGCGGTATTTTCAACGATCCGTTACACCACGGAGCCCACAAGCTCGGGAATCCCCATATTTGCCCTTTGTTTTTTGAGCATTTGCGCGATTTTACGGTATAAAAACACTCGCAATATGTTCTTTTTTCCTGGACGATCGTCGTTTTTATCCCGTAACGGCTTTTTAAGAGCGGGATCGCCGTACAATGGATAAATTCCTCGTGTTCCGGTAGCTCCGCCGACGTTTCGCGGTCGAACATGATCCGGCAATAGACCGCCTCGTCGATATGTACCCCGGCCCGCTCGGCGGCCACAATCGCCGCGAGGCTGTCCTTGCCGAATGAGCACGACGCGACATAGTTCATTTTGGTATAGCAATCTCCTTTCCTGTCAGTTTGCCGCGGCCCGCTCGCCCCGGCTCTTGATGTTCCTCTCAAAGGTCCGCTGTGCGACCTCGGCGCTATACACCCGCCGACCGTACTCGTCTACGGTCCCGTTGTAGCCGTTCTGGAGTTCGCGGTAAATTGTGGCTACATGGTAGCCGACTTTCTCGGCAATCACCGCCGCCGGAGCGCCCCCGTTGTGTAGTCTCTCAATTTCCGCCCGCTCACTCGGCCCGAGATAGCGGAGTTTCCGGCCCATGTTCCCCGGCCTCCTTCCCTAAAACATAAAAAAATTGAAGTGCGTCGAGCTCTTTCGAGCTTTCGCACTTCAATGGTAAATCAACAGAGGGGTCATATTTCAAAAAAAGTGCTTGCATTTCCGGGAAATTTCTGTTATGATATCAGTCGAGGCTTTTTTGAAGGTAATTCATAAATTCTCATAGATTGTCATAGCGAGGAGGTAAGCAACATGGCCAAATGCGAATTTTGCGATAAGGGCGTGACTTTCGGCATCAAGGTTTCCCACTCCCACCGCCGCTCCAACCGCACCTGGAAGCCCAACGTGAAGCGGGTAAAGGCGATCGTGAATGGTACCCCCACTCACGTCTACGTCTGCACCAGATGCCTCCGTTCCGGTAAGGTCACCCGCGCTGTGTAATGGAATATGGCTCGTAAAAAATCTCCCGTGCGCGGCACGAGAGATTTTTTATTTTTGTCTTCAAAAGGTTTTCGGCTGGTTCAGACGTGGTAGCAGCCTCCGCCGATAAATTCCCGCATGAGGGAGGTCTTGGGCACGTCGTCCGCGGGGATAGGCAGGAAATAGTTCAGGAATTTCAGCAGCCGCTTGGCCTCGATGTACTCCTCGCTGTCCCGGGGAACGCCGAAGAGCAGGGGCTGCACATAGGGCTTGAGCAGGGCGGTTTCATAGATCAGAGCCGAGTTGAAGATCACGTCCGCGCTGTCCTGGAAGGGGAAGATGTTGTTCTCCTCCCCGCGCCGGACGGAGGGCCACATCCGGATGGTGGCCTGGGCGCTGTAGCCCCTGGTCCGGGCGTCCCGCTCAATCCGCCGCAGCAGGCGGGCGTCGGTGGTGGGGATGCGGTTGTGGTCGTCGATGTTCAGGGTGGTGAGGCAGCTGATGTAGATTTTATATTTGCTCTCTCTGGGCAGAGAGGTGGTAAACTGGTCGTTGAGGCAGTGGATGCCCTCAATAACCAGCACATCTCCCTCCCCAAGGGTGAGGTAATTGCCGTTGTACTCCCGGGCGCCCTTTTTGAAATTGAAGGACGGGAGTTCGACCGTCTCGCCCTTCAGCAGCCGCACCATGTCCTGGTTGAACTGGGCGACGTCCATGGCCTCCAGGCACTCGAAGTCGAAATTGCCCTCCGCGTCCCGGGGGGTGTCCTCCCGGTTTTTGAAGTAATTGTCGGTTGCGATGGCGTGGGGCCGCAGGCCGCAGGCCCGCAGCTGGGTAGACAGCCGGTGGGAGAAGGTGGTCTTGCCGGAGGAGGAGGGGCCCGCGATCATGACGAAGCGGACCTCCTTTCGTCCGGCGATTTCGGCGGCGATATCTCCGATTTTCTTCTCCATCATGGCCTCGTGGGCCAGAATCAGCGGCGTGGCGCTCCCTTGGGATACTGTGGTGTTCAGCTCCGCTACGTTGGAGGCGTTCAGCGCCTGAGAGCGCAGGGTGGACTGGTAGAGCTCGCGAAAAACCTTTTTGGAGGGCCGGAAGTCCCCCAGCTGATTGGGATTTTTCTGGGTGGGCAGGCGCAGGACGAAGCCGTTCTCAAACAGCTCCAGGCCAAAGCATTTGATATAGCTGGTATCGGGCGCCATGTAGCCGTAGAAGTAATCCACAAAGCCGTCCAGGGAGTAGACATTGACATGGGAGTTGATCCGGAAACTAAAAAGCTGGGCCTTGTGAACCATACCGGCCTGGCGGAACAGCTCCACGGCGTCGTCGGTGCTGATGGATTTCTTCTCGATGGGCAGCGCCTGGGCGGAGAGCTCCCGCATCCGGACCTCTACCCGGTCCAGCAGAGCCCGGTCCAGCGTGAAGCTGCCCTGGGCCAGGATGAAGAGGGCGCTGCTGAGGGAGTACTCTACAGACAGACGCTCCACATGCTCGCGGCCCACCACATCATAGAAGGCCTTCAGCATAAGAAAGACGGCGCTGCGCTCATAGGTCTGGATGCCGGGCTTGTCCTGGGCGGTGACCATCTTCAGCGAACAGTCCCGGTCCAAAACCTTGTGGAGCTCGCAGAGCTTTCCGTCGCGGTTGACCAGCAGGATATCCCAGGGGACCCGGTCCTGAAAGTCCGCGGCTATGGCGCGGTAGGGCGTTCCGCAGGGGTAGGGGTACGCCTTGCCGTCTACAGTAACGTTCAGCATTCTCTTTTCTTCCATAGGATGGCCTCCTCTTTTGTGTAATTACCCCGTCCGGGGAGGGGATTTTGACAGGTCTCTCCTGAAATCATACGCCATTTTGCGACAAAAGACAAGAATTTTACACCGGGCAAAATATACTAAAAATCTGCCTGTCCATGTCAGTCCACGGCGGGCTGTCTGTCCCGGCCGCCGTCAAAGCAGAGGGTGTGGATGTTGCTGGGCCGCCCCTTGCCGCTGGGCAGCTTTTTGCCGGAGATATAGGCGTAGCCGGCATTTTCCAGGTTGGCCAGGATTTTATTGGCCATCCGCATGGATACGTTCAGCTCACGCATGATCCACTCGGAATCCACCTCCCGCCGGTACTGCTTTTGGAGGGCCATCATCAGTGAAAATACGGTCCGGGAGGACAGGTGGGAGCGCTGGGCGATCTCATTTACAGCGGGCTCGAAGATTTTGCGGGCCGGGACCTGCTCAATCTGCTCCGGCTCCAGGCTGGTCTTCAGGGGAATAATCTGGTTGCTGCTGTCAATGAGGAAGGTCTGATTCAGGCGCTGGGCTGTGCTTAGGGCGTACTTGGCCGCTGTGATGGCGTTTTCGCGGGCGTCCTGTACGTTGGTGCCGATTCCATAGCCCACGGCCGCGGACAGGCCGGTGTTGGTTCTCAGACAGTCGGACAGCTCGCTGTAGGTGTGATCCCGCGTCAGGGCACAGATGGTCTGGGCGTCTGTAATGGCCTCAAAGCAGTTGTCCTGCCGCATAAATACCGGCGAGGCGGTGCCGCGGATTTTGCCAAACTGCTCCAGAGCCTTCCAGACGCAGTTCATCTGCTGGGGCGTACAGTCCGGGTCGAGGCCCACGTGGATGCTGGCGACCTGGCTGTCCTTGAGCTGCTTGCGTTCCATCTCACGGCGCAGGGAATCCACCGTTTTGAAGATCTCGTGAGAGGTAAGCCTGACGTAGATATAGGGTACTCCCCGGCTTTGAAACAGCTCCGCCGCTATGGTGGAGCGGGTCATGAACAGCTGACAGTCCTTGTTCTGGATGGACCGGATGTGGCGGCCGACCATCTCCCGCTCAAATTCCAGAACCTCCTCCGGCGTCATCCGGCTGACAACGGTGCGCTCCTCCTGCATCAGCGGGCCGAGGCGGTTTTCCTCCAGAATGTCGGGCAGATTGTGCCGCTCGGTCATCAGGTCCAGATGGATGCCCCCCAGGCTCAGATTGGGGTTGTGCATGGTCTGGAGGAGAATCTGCCGGTAGTAGTTCTCCACAGAGGCGGCAAAGTAGCGGTGAGGTATGCCGCTTTCGGCGGAGTAGCAGGAGATAAACTGGTGAGAAAACAGGCCGCTGGTTAAGATCCCGTCGTAAATGTCGCAGATTTTAAGACAGGTGGTGCGGACCGCCTCCAGTGTGTCAACCTGGTAGTAGTCAAAGGTGCAATCCAAGTATTGGTTACCCAGAATTTCTTTTACCCGGTCCTGATCGGAACGCAGCAGCATCGCTACCCGGTAAACCTTTTCGCCGGAAGCCATGACAATCCCTCCATTTTGCGTTGCATCTTGCGTGTTCGATGGCACGCGAATACCTTCAAGTGTATTTTATCACAGTCCGAGAATAATTGCACTAATTTTAAATTTGAAAGCCAAGGAATTTTGTGAGATATTCTGTCCCATGCTTCGGATAAGGGGACTCATAGGACAAAAACCGGCTGCCGCAGATGAAATGCCTGCGGCAGCCGGCTTTTTTACTCCTCTACACCGGTGAGCTCCGCATCGGACGCGGCAAAGAAGGAACAGTTCCTTGTATGCCGCAAGATGACGCCGCCGGTGCGGAAGGAAATCTCCAGTTGGCTGATGTAGCTGGTCTCGTCAAAACAGAGGGTTACGAAATAGTGCCCGTCACGCCAGGCCCCGGAGGAGGACACATGCTCGAAGATGATGGAGACGTCGGTGTCGGTCTCCTGGGCCGACATACAGGTTGTTCCCCTCTGCCAGGCGCCGAAGCCTACCGGGACGGTGAAGGACCGGTCCCCAATCCCCAGGGTGAGCTGGTCGCACTGGCCGGGGGACTGGGCGAACTCCAGAGAGAGGCGGGTGAAATTCAGCCGGTTGTCCCCAAAGACATACCGCTTTTTGGTCCACAGCCCGGCCTGCTCCGCCTCCCAGGAGGGGGCGCCCGCTTGCGGGCGGATGGCCAGGGAGGATATCAGGCGGTACAGCTCCTCCGGATGCTCCGGCGCGGAGCGGGGCGGCCCGGCAGGCGTGACCAGCAGCTCCCAGATTTTTTCCGCGGCCGCCCGGCGGGCCTGGGAGCTGGAGCCCCCGGTATAGGCAATAACCATATCCTTTCCGGGAATTACAGTACACTCCTGGCCAAAGGCCCCTTTGAAGTGACAGGCGCCCTCCCGCTGGTCAATCCACATCTGATAGCCGTAGCCGGCCATGTGGGGCTCGTCCAGGTGGCCCATGGTGATGTGGACCGAGGAGGCATCTCTGATCCACTCCCGGGACAGGAGCTGTGTGCCCTTCCAATTTCCTCCGTTGAGCATCCACTGGCCGACAACAGCCAGCTGCTCTGTAGTCAGCATCAGGCCCCAGCCGCCCACGGTACAGCCGTCGGGGCCGGTTTCCCAGAAAGGCGTTCCGATGCCCAGAGGGAGAAAGAGCTTTTCGTTCAGATACGCGGAGACAGTCCGTCCTACCGCCCTCTGTATGACGGCGGAGAGCATATAGGTCCCGTGGGTGCAGTAAACAAATTCAGTTCCGGGCTCGTAGGCCACATAGTGGTTGAAGAAGTTGCGGATCCAGTCAATTTGCGGCTGTTCTATCCCCTGGTGGCAGCAGTGAGGGCCGGTGGCCAGAATATCGTCGGGGCGGGGCCAGGGGAAATCGTGGGGGTCCTTGGCGAAGCCGGTGGTCATGGTGAGCAGGTGGCGCACCCGCATTTTTTCCATATTCTCACAGGTCCCGGCCGGCAGGTAGTCGGGGAAGAAGTCCACCACCCGGTCGTCCAGGTGCAGGAGGCCCTCTTCCACCGCGAAGCCCGCCGCCAGCCCGGTGAAGGTCTTGCTGGCGGAAAACATGGTGTGGGGCTTTTCCGGCGCATAGGGGGCCCACCAGGCCTCAGAGGCCACCTTTCCGTGGCGCAGCACCATGAAGGAGTGCATACCCATCTCCGGCCTGGCCAGAAATTGATACAGCTCCATCAGCTGATCCGGGTCCAGTCCGGCCTCCCAGGGGGTGATCCGCTGGAGATAATGATTCAATTCCGTTGCCTCCTTACATTAGTGAAGCTCCTGGTCCTTGGAGCGGCTCTCCCAGACGTGGAGGATGAGCGCTGCGGCAATGACCGCGTAGCACAGAGTCATGCGGAAGTAGCCGCCGACCATGGAGCTGCTGAACAGCTGCTGAGAGGCCAGCGGACTGACTGTGTAGAGCAGGTGGAACAGGACTGTTCCCAGAATGGCCTGGCCGATGGTGGCCCGCTTGACGGAGGCTCCGCCGATGAGGATGGCGGCGACGCAGAAGGTGCCCACCTTCTCGTGGCCGTAGTAGGCGTCCATAGTGCCCAGATTCTGGTAGAAGATAATCTGTCCCCAGGCGGCCAGCACCGTGGAGATGATGACAGAGATGATCCGAACCTGGTCGACCTTGATGCCGGAGGCCCCTGCCACCTCGCGGTCGTGGCCCACGGCGCGCATGTCCTGTCCCAGCTTGGTTTTCATAAATTTCTGCATGAGGAAGCACACCAGTGCGATGAGCAGGAAGGTGGGGATTGGGATGCGGATCAGGGTCTTGGCCACCACAAACCGGGGCATTTTGGCCATAACTGCCGAGGCCGCAGCCAGTATGCCGCACACCGCCAGTTGAATAGCCAGCTTTTTGGTGAACTGCCGATGAACCAGAGCGCCAATCAGGAATACCGCCGCAAAGAGCAGACTGAAGAAGATGACGCCGGTAAACAGGTCTACCCGGGTGTTCAGGCCGAAGATGGACAGGCCGTCTAAACTGTACTGCATACTGTCCAGGGCGATGGTGTTTTTGATGCCTATGCCGCCTGTGAGCAGAATGTCGTGCTCCACCTTGATGATGCCGCCGATGACAAACAGAAAGATAAACTGGTAGATGCCGTTGGAAAAATAGCCGACAATCATGCTGGTAATCATTTCCTGACCCTTGGTGCGGTTCAGAATTTTGCCGGCGAGATAGCCGCACAGGATGGCTGCCGCCATGGCGATAACTGCCGCCGCCGCCAGGGCGCTGATGCCGGACATGTTCAGAATGGTCACAACGACCAGACCCACCTGGCCGCACATAGCGCCCAGTACGATGCCGAAGTTCATGCCCAGACCGCAGGTGGCCGGGATGATGAGGGAGAGGACCAGCAGAATGTTTCGGTCAAAGCGGTTGACCAGATCGGACAGAATGGTTGAGATGGGCGTGCCGGAGAGATAAACGCCAATGATGCACAGCACAGTAAACAGAATGGGGACCGCGTTGGAGATCAGGAACTGCTTGGATTTTTTCATCGGGTCTCACCTCCCGCCTGAGACAGGGCATACAAAATGATGCCGTTTGAGATGATGATGCGGAATACCTCCGACAGGTTGCTCTCCGGGAAGAGCTGGTTGCACACCGGGAGAGCGGTTGTCAGCAGGGTCTGGATCAAAAAGGTGCCAATGACGGCGTGGCGGATCTTTACGCTGCGCATGGTGGCGCCGCCCAGCAGAATGGCCGCCATGGGGGTAAAGGCCATGGTCAGCGGCCCTTCATAGGTCTGATAGAAGCCATAGCTCTGGGCGTAGACGACGATGCCCAGGGCGGCCAGCATGGTGGACAGAACAATGCCGATCATGCGGGCCCGGTTTACATTCACACCGGACATGGCCGCATAGGCGGGGTTGTTGCCTGCCACCCGCAGAATGGTGCCGGTGCGGCTTTTGGTGAATAAGTAGACGATGAAGCATACCAGCGCCACAAAGAGAAACAGGCCGGTGGGAATGATGACCCGTCCGATGGAGAAATTCAAAAAATTGTTCAGCAGTTTTTCGTAATAGTCACTGACCGGAACTGTGGTGCGCACGCCGGTGCCGCCCATGGGCCAGATAATTGTGGGGTTGGTAAAGGGGGCGGAAAACCAGAACATACACATCAGATAGACCATGGAAGAGCCCAGGTAGTTGCCGATGAGCATTTCGGAGCCCTTGACCATGTTCAGCAGGCGTCCATATAGAAGACCACCCAGCACGCCGATGGCAAGGGCCAGCGCCGCCGCAGCAAGAAAGCCGGCCCAGCTCATCAGACCAAACTGCACACTGAGCAGTCCGGCCAGCAGGCCGCAGACAATGCCGATAGCCAGGCCCATATTCAGGCCGGCTCCAACCAGAATGCAGGGCAGCATCGCCAGAGCCAGAATCATGTTTTGCCCTACGCGGACCAGAGAATCGGTGATGAGGGCGGCCATATCCTGGCCCTCCAGCAGAGCGCCGATGAGGATGACGATAATAAAGGCGATAATAATGATGCGCGGCATCCCGAACTGCCGGACCTTTTGTTTCATCCTATCCATTGACTACCTCCTGTCTCCGCTCATGGCCAGGCCAATCGTCTCATTGTCCGCGTCCGCGGGCAGAATATCGACAATTTTACCGTCGGACACGATAGCGATCCGGTCGCAGACCTGGCGCAGCTCGGCCAGCTCCGACGAGGTGAAGATCACGGTGACGCCCTTCTCACGGTTGATTTTGGTAATGGTGTTGAGTACCATGTTTTTTGCGCCCACATCAATGCCCCGGGTGGGCTCAGACACCAGAAGAATCTCGGGCTCCAGCATCAGGGCGCTGGCCACACAGACCTTCTGCTGATTGCCGCCGGACAGCGTGCCGACCCGCTGGTCCGGGCCGGTGCACTTGATCTGGAACTCCTGGATGTAGTCCTCCGCCACCTGGTCAATGGCCTTTTGATCCAGCTGCTCAAAGAACAGAACTTTTCGGAAAAAGCGGTTGTGGTTTATCATGGTGGGCGCCGCGATGTTTTCCGCGATGGTCAGGTCGGGGGCAAAGCCCATCCGCCGGCGGTCCTCTGAGACAAAGGCCAGCCTGGTGTTGATGGAGTCCCTGGGAGAATTGAGCTTCAGGGGCTGGCCGGATACAGCGGCGGTTCCCCGGGTGGGATAAATTCCCATAATGCCGTTGGCGATGCCGATTTTGCCCTGTCCTGCCAGACCGCCGATCCCAAGAATCTCACCGCGGTACACATCCAGGTCTATGCCCTTTACCCGCTCTCCCGGCATGTCCACATAAAAGTCCCGCAGGCTCAGGGCGACCTCGCCGCTGAGGGGCTCCTGCCGCCTTTGAATGGAGCCCAGGTCCAGCTCCCGGCCCACCATCATCTGGGCGATCTCGCCGGGAGAGGTCTGAGAGACCGGGATGGATTTGACATTTTTGCCGTCCCGCAGGATGGTGACAGTGTCAGCGACCTCCATAATGTCGTTGATCCGGTGGGTGATAAGCAGAACGGCGATGCCGATTTTACTCAGCCGCTTGACAATCTGTAGAACAATTTCCGCCTCCGACTCTGTCAGCACGGCGGTGGGCTCGTCCAGAATCAGAAGTTTGATGTTCTCCTTGTCAATTTCCCGGGCAATTTCCACGAACTGCATATAGCCCACAGGCAGAGAGTTTACAACGCGGCTCTCGTCCAGCGAGACCCCCAGCTTGTCCAGGGTGGCCTGGGACTGCTGGCTGATTTTGAGAAAATCCACCGTTTTCAGCGCGCTTCCCAGAACACGGCTCACCGGGTTTTCGGAGAGGGGCTCCCGGTTGAGCTTGATATTTTCGCCCGAGGTGAAGCCGGGGATGAGCATGAACTCCTGATGGACCATGCCGATGCCCTTGGCGATGGCCTGCTCCGGGGAGGAGATGGAACATGCCTGCCCCTCCACCAGGATTTTTCCAATGTAGCCGCCTGTCTGGGCAATTACCGGCATTCCAAACAGAATGTTCATCAGGGTGGACTTTCCCGCGCCGTTTTCGCCGCAGATTGCGTGGATCTCGCCGGGCATGATGTCGATGGAAATATCCGACAGCACCCAGTTTTCTCCATATGCCTTGCCCACATTTTGAATGGATAGGACCGGAACAGCCGCACTGTTTTCCATTTCTGCGCCTCCTTTTGGATAAAATGGAGGGACGCCGCCACATCAGCGGCGCCCCTCAGACTGTGTCTTTGTGTAATTAAAGCACGAGGAAGTCCATCTCGAAGCCCAGCAGGTGGGTATAGGTTTTACCGTTGGCCTCCCAGGGGGTCAGGTAGACATTGCAGTCCATGCCGGCCATTTCGTCGGCCACCTGGTCAAAAATCCTGGTCAGAGCCTCTATATCGGTCTTTTCGGTGATGGTGCCCTCGGCGTACTGCTTGGCGTACTCAAAGATGGAGGTGAAGTAGAGCATGGCGGAGGAGACGGGCCAAGTGGCCAGCCGTCCGCTCATGTTCAGCTCGGCCAGACGGGCCTGGATCTGCTCCACGGCGTACTGAGGATCACTGGACTTGTCCTCGGGAATCTCGATGCTCAGGCCGCTGGTGAAGCCCTGGAAGGGGCTGGGATCACAGGTGGAGGGCAGCAGGCCGCCATGCTCCACCACAGCCTTGACCATAACGTCCATCATGGCGGTGTTGGTTCCGAAGAAGGCGGTGTTGGGGCCGTACTGGGCTACCATCTTGGGAATGTCCTCCAGGACAAACTGCTGGGTGCCAGTGACGCCGGCGTCGCTCATGGGGTCGGGAGTGGTGGCGTCCACAAACTGGATGCCTACCTCCTCGCAGGTGGCCTTCATAATGTCGCGGCGCTGAGCGAGAGACTCCATGGCCATGTGCCGGGGGAAGGAGTAGTGGACAAAGGTCTCGCAGCCCATGTCCTTCGCCAGACGGATGATGCTGTCGCCCATGGGAATCTTGGCGGGGTCAATGATGACGTCAAATACCTCGTCCACCACGTCCGGGTCCTCGGCCACCACACCGGCCATGTACAGCACGTCGGGGCGAATCTCACGGCAGGCCTTGACGGCGGCGGCGCTGCCCGCCGGCTCCTGGAAGATCAGAAGGGCCTTTACATCGGGGTCGGCCACCAGTCCCAGGGCGGTGGAGACAAGAACCTCCTGCTCGCCGGTGGGGAAGGCCGAGCCTACCACCATATCGCCGTATTTGGCCTTGAGCTGTTCAAAGGCGCGGGTGGGCTCCTCGCCCTGAGAGGCGTCGGTGTGCATAATAGCGATCTTAAAATTGCCTCCGGGGCTCTGATCAGGCGCCGGTGTGCTGGAGGGAACTGAGGTGCCGGGCTTATTGGTTTCGCCGCAGCCGCTGAGGAGACCAAGGGTCATGATCGCGGCTACCATGCCGCTTAATAGGCGCTTGCTGATGTTTTTCATATTTTGTCCTCCTTTTTTATTTCACACAATTGACTTGTGAGAAAAAATATAGTATAAATAAAGAACGAAAAATTTATTTAAAGAACTTTAAAAGAACTTATTGATGAGGATATTTTAGCAGACTGTAGTGCTAATGTCAACAAAAAATTTGCAAATATTCATCAAATTATAAGCAATTTTTAGGAGGAACGAAAAAATGGAGCTGAAAGACCTGCTTTTGGAAGAATCCAGGCGGATTAAGGAGCAAATTGTATGCTGGCGCCGTGAGATCCACCGCCATCCGGAGGTTGGGCTGGCGCTTCCGCACACGGCGGAGATTGTGGAGCGGGTCTTGACCCAACTGGGGCTGGAACCCAAGCGGACGGGCGGAGAGGGGGTTACCGGCATCACTGCGGTGATTCAGGGGGGGGGTCCCGGCTCTGTGATTCTGCTTCGGGCGGACATGGATGCGCTGCCGATGGAGGAGGAGAACCATTTGCCCTTCCGCAGTGAGATTCCCGGTGTGGCCCACATGTGCGGTCATGACACCCACACGGCCATGCTGCTGGGGGCGGCGGCTCTGCTGACCCGCTTCCGGCAGGAGCTGCGGGGTAATGTCAAGCTGATGTTCCAGCCAGGTGAGGAGGGCTACAACGGCGCGGGCCGGATGATTGAGCACGGTCTGCTGGAGGAGCCCCGGGTGGATGCGGCCATCGCCATGCACTGTCTGACGGGGAGCCGGTGGAAAACCGGAACAGTCCTCTGCGCCGTGGAGGGACCGGCGAAGGCCTCGGCGGATGCCTTCCGGATTGATGTGAGGGGCCGGGGGACCCACGGCGCCACCCCGGAGCAGGGGGTCGATGTGGTGGATACTCTGAGCCAGCTGGTACAGGGGCTGTATCGGATCAGGAGCCGGGAGCTGAGTGCCTTTACGCCGGCCGTTCTGTCTGTGTGCCAGATCCACGCCGGGACTGTCGATAACATTCTGCCGGAAAGCGGGTATATCACCGGGACCTTCCGGACATTTGATGAAACCGTGCGGAAGCTCTGCCGCCGGCGGATCGAAGAGATTGCCGGGCATACCGCGGCGGCCCGGGGAGCGGAGGCCAGCGTTACCTTCCACGGCGGGCTGCATCCCACCTTGAACGATCCTGCCCTGTGCCCGCAGGTGTTCTCCTATGTCCGGGAACTGGTCGGAGAGGAGAACACCGATGTGATCGGTCCGGTTACCGGCGCAGAGGATTTCAGCGAAATTTCTCGCCGGGTCCCCTCTGTCTATCTGGATATCAGCTTTGGCAGCGGCGCGGAGGGATACCCCGAGGGGGTGCACAGTCCCCGCTGTCTGTTTAACGAGGACGCCCTGCCTGTGGGTGCCGCCTGTTACGCGTGGTGTGCCATCCGCTGGCTTCAGGACCAGGGAGGTCAGGAATAAACCTCAAATATACGACAGAAGAAAAGGCGGACAGATCACGGGGTCTGTCCGCCGCTCTTTCCTATTGGGGCGGATTGCTGTATACTGGTTTCATAGCTTTAAAATCGCAAGATATATGAAAAACAGCGGGAGATTTCCTGTTATCATATACGCGGAAGGGGGGAGCTGAGATGGCTGGAAATATCAGGAGCCTGGCGGAGGCAATCGACTATATCGAAAACCATCTGCATGAAAAACTGGACCTGGAAGCTGTGGCAATGGCTGCGCACTATTCAAAGTATCATCTGCACCGCATATTTGCGGAGACGGTGGGGCTGACCGTTCACGATTATATTCAGCGCCGTCAGCTGACCGAGGCGGCAAAGCTGCTGGTCTTTTCCGACAGGCCGATTTTGGAAATCGCGCTGGCGGCCGGATATGAGAGCCAGCAGTCCTTTACGGACAGCTTTAAGGCGATGTATAAAAAGACGCCGAATCGGTACCGGGTGGAGGAAGCGTTTTATCCATTGCAGCTCAGATGCGTTTTAAACGAAAGGCCCGCCGGTTTCGAGGGGAGTGACTGGTCTGAAAAGATTGTTTTTGCGGTCGAGGAGGACATCCCGGCGTGGATGGAGCTGGTCCGTCTTGTCGTTGACGGCTTTCCCTGTCTGGACGAGGGGCAGTATCTTAGGCAGCTGCGGGAGTACATTAGAAACAGACGGGCGTTCATGTTAAAGGATGGTGATACGGCCGTTGGGATTATGGCGCTGAACGAGGAGACCGGGAGCATTGATTTTTTAGGAATCCACCCGCAGTATCGAAAAAAGGGGATCGCGAAGGCCTTCTGTGAAAAGGCGCTGAAGGAGCTGACATGTACCGAAGAGCTCACAGTCACCACCTTCAGGGAGGGGGACAAGGCGGATACCGGCTACCGTGAGAGCTTGAAAGAGCTGGGGTTTGCGGAGGGTGAGCTGCTGGTGGAGTTTGGATATCCGACACAGCGGTTTATACTGCGGCGGGAGAAATGGGAGGGTGAGGAAGATGAATAGCATCCAGGAGGCAGAAAACCCTTTATCCCGGAATTTTACCATGGGCTCTCTGCTGAAATTTGCTTTTCCAACCATTTTGATGATGCTGTTTATGGGGCTGTATACAGTGACCGACACAATCTTTGTGGCACGGTTTGTCAATACAGACGCGCTGTCAGCCATGAATATTGTCTGTCCTGTGGTCAATCTGATTGTAGGTCTGGGGACCATGCTGGCGACGGGAGGAAGCGCGGTAATCGCCCGGAAGATGGGGGCGGGAGAACACGTCAGGGCGTCACAGGATTTTACACTGATTGTCGCCGCCGGGGGAGTGCTGGGGGTATTGATCGCGGTCCTTGGAGCCGCCTTCGCGGACCGGCTGATTTGGAGCCTGGGGGCAAGCGAGCGGCTCTTTCCATACTGCAAAGCGTATCTGTTTGTCCTGCTGTGCTTCACCCCGGCGAGCATAATACAGGTGCTGTTTCAGAACCTGATTGTAACGGCGGGATGTCCTGGCATCGGAATGGTATTGGGGATCAGCGCGGGAGCCGCCAATATTCTGCTGGACTACATCTTCATGGTTCCGCTGCGGATGGGGATAAGAGGGGCGGCGCTGGGGACAGGAATTGGATATTTGCTGCCGGCGGTGCTGGGCGCGCTGTTTTTCTCGGCAGGAGGGGGAGGCCTGCGCTTCAGAATGCCGGTTTTGGACATGGCTCTGTTGGCGGAGAGCTGTACAAATGGATTTTCTGAGATGGTGAGCCAGGCCGCCGCCGCAGTAACGACATTCTTGTTTAACAGAACCATGATGGGCCTGCTGGGCGAGGACGGCATCGCCGCGATTACAATCATGATCTATACACAGTTTTTACTGACAGTCCTCTTCATTGGCTTCTCCATGGGGGTGGCCCCTGTCATCAGCTACAACTATGGAAAACAGGACTGGGCACAGCTAAAGAAGGTATTTTCCATCGGTGTGCGGTTTGTTGCTTTTGCATCCATCGCGGTGTTTGGGGCGGCACTCGTGTTTGGGGCTCCGCTGGTTCATGTGTTCGCGGAAAGGGAGACGGCAGTCTATGAGATTGCCAGAAAGGGATTTTTGATTTTTCCATTCAGCTTTTTGTTCTGTGGACTGAATATTTACAGCTCCGCCATGTTTACCGCGCTGTCCAATGGAAAGCTGTCCGCGATTGTGTCATTCCTGCGGACATTTGGGTTGATTGCAGTGCTGCTGCTTATCCTGCCGGAGCTTTTGGGGGTGACAGGCGTGTGGCTGGCGGTGCCGGCCGCGGAGCTGCTTACCATGATTACCGTGTTGATTCTGCTGCATCAGAACAGAGCGCGGTATCACTACGCATAGACAAAATCGCCCCGGGCCTTACAGCGCCTGGGGCGATTTGTCATATATCATCGGGTCTCTTCGGGCTGGCCTCCGCTATAATTGTGATTTCAGCAGTAGACAATTCGCTGCTCCGGTGGTAAAATTAAAATGTTACATTGGAGGATTATGCACTGGACGCAGTTTCCTCATGAGTTTGGGAGGTTATAGCATGAAACGCAGAGTACTAAGTCTCACGATCACTCTGGCTCTGTGCCTGAACCTGTGCCCCGTGTGGGTGTTGGCCGCTGACGAGGAGACAGACAGCGGGCCGTGCCCACATCATGCGGTACACACGGAGGCGTGCGGGTATGTTTCGCCGGCGTCGGAACAGGAATGTACCCATCAGCACGACGATGGCTGCTATACGAAGGAAACGAATTGTATTCATGAGCATACAGCCGAGTGCTGTGAAATTTTGGCCGATGCTTCCGAACCGGGCGAACCGGTTTTGTGTACACATATCTGTACGGAGGACGGCGGCTGCATTACCCAAACGCTGTCCTGCCCGCACACGCATGACGGGGCCTGCGGCTATGTCCCGGGAAATCCGGGCGTGCCCTGCGGGTTTGTCTGTCAGATCTGCCCCATTGAAGATTTGATCGGCGGGCTGCCCTCCAGCATTTCGGAGGACAACAGGGAGCAGGTCCAGGACCGGCTCAGTGAAATCTATGCCCTGTATGACGAGCTGACCGGCGACCAACAGCAGCAAGTGGATCTGTCGCCCTGTGTTTCCCTGTGGGACCAGATAGATGAGCTGGGCGCCGCGGTACAGAGCGACACCGGCTTCGCCTCGAGTCAAACGGATACATTGGAGTCGGACCAGACCATCAGCGCGCCCCATGTGATAGCGAAATCCATGACCATCAACACGGACGGCCATACCGTGACCGCCACGAACACAAGCGTCATTCAGATTACCGGGTCAGGCGGACTGTACCTCACAGGCGGCGGCAGGATTGTCTCCCAAAACGGCGCCGGTGTGGAGGTCATGTCCGGCGGCTTGCTGAGCATCGACGAGACAGGCGTGGATATCAACGGAACCACGTATGCCCTGGACATCGCCTCTGATGCGGAGGTACAGCTTTCCGGCGGCACATATTTTGGTAAGAAGGCCGCGATTCGGGCGGATGATTTTGCCGCTCTGCTGGCGCCGGGCTATGTCTATTTTGACGCCGCCGGAAACGCGATCCTGCCGGCGGACATGGCGACGGCTAGGACGGTGGTTGTCGGTCAGTGCATGGACCATTCAGACAAGAGCTATGGGCACGATGCCGGCACTGTCACCCATACATGGACCTGCTCGGCCTGCGGAAAAACAGAGTCGGAGAGGTGTAAATTCGAATTTCAGCAGGACGGGACCGGAGCGTGCGTCTGCGGCAATGGGCTTGCGGTGGTTGTTGACGAGCGCGATTTAACGGATATGGTCTATGACGGCGAGATCAAGCCGGAAGAAGTAGGCATTACTGTCACCCTGACCGACGGCTCAAACAAGGAGCTGGTGAAGGGCACTGACTACAAGGTGGACTATGATCCCCGCAAGGATGCCGGCGAGGTTACGGTGACGGTCACCGGCCTCACCTTTGAGGGCACCTTTACCAGGATCTACCTTGTGGACCAGGACCAGCCTGTGCTTGAGTGGGATACTGTGTCCAAGCCCGTTCCGGTGGCGGTGGACTATGACGGCGAGCCGGTGGAGGCGGGCGACCTCCCGCCCGTGGAGATCAACATCAAAGCCCCGGAAGATTTACATGAATTTCTTCAGTACTCCCACAAAAAGCCGGGGGATGCTGATTACACCGACGGCCTGCCCACCGGCGCGGGTACCTATGACGTGATCGTCAGCCTCCCCGAGATGCAAAACTTCGAGGCCGCCGTCAGCGCCCCCATCACACTGACAATTAATAAAATCAGCCCTATTGTTACTGCGCCCGAAGCCGCAGAGCCGGTTTACAACGGTGCTGTACAGAATCTGGTGACCGCGGGCACGCTGGACCCCGCGGCGGTAAATGACGGCCTGGAGATCAAGTTCGCGGAAAATGCAAATGGCCCCTTCGTCACCGACATCCCCACCGGCACCGACGCCGGAGATTACCGGGTCTGGTACACGGTGGAGGTGACGGACAATTACCTTGCCATCGACCCGGACCCGACGGAAATACCTGGCGTGAAAATCCTGCGCAAGCAGATCACGCCTGACGTCACCTTGTCCGAAACTTCATACCTGTATGACGGTGGGTATAAGCGGCCTGCGGTCACAGTCAAGGATGTGGACCATAAGACCATCCTGCTGGATACCGAGTACGAGGTGGAGTATGTCAATAACCGGGATGTGAGCACCAAGGATAACCCGGCAAAGGTGGTCGTTACGGATAAAGCGGGCGGCAACTATGACATTGGGAGGGTGGAGGTCCCCTTCGAAATCACCTTGCGGACCCAGGAGGCCCTGTCTATCAACAACCAGCCCAATACAGTCGTTTACGGAGACCGGTTTACGCTGGGCACCTCCGGCGGCTCGGGCGACGGCCTTGTCACCTGGGAGGTCATAGAGGTTGACGGTGTCACCGTTGCGGAGGTAGGACAAAACAGCGGACAGGTCACCATCGTCGGTGTTGGAAAGGCGACGGTGAAGGCCACCAAATCGGGCACGGACCCTGCGACCGGCGTGACCAACTACGAGGACGCCACCGCGACCTGGACGCTTGACGCCAGCAAGAAGTCCGTCACCGCCATCGTGAGGGTGGAGGACAAGGACTATGACGGCACAACAAAAGCCACGGTTACCGCCACACTGCAAAACAGCGACCTGGTAGGCTCTGACAACATCAAGATCAAGCTGGCGGGCAGCTTCGAGGACCCCGACGCCGGCGCGAACAAGAAGGTAACGATTGACAGCACAAGCCCGGACTTCACCGGCAGCACGGGCAACTACCAGAACTACCACATTACCTATCCTGCCACCGCCACCGCGACCATCCGCAAGGCGATTGCGAAGATTACGACAGAGCCGGTGGGCGCGAGCTTGACCTACAACGGCACTGAGCGGGACCTGATTGCCACCGGAGCGGTAGCTGACCCCGCAAGTGTGCCGGTGGAGTATGCCCTGAGCGAGGACGGCCCCTACTCCACCGACTTGCCGAAGGGTGTCAACGCGGGGGAGTATACCGTCTGGTACCGCATTCAGGAGACAGACAATTACACCGGCGAAGTCCCCAAGAACGTGACGGCGACGATTGCCAAAAAATCGGTGAATCCCACCATTACGCTGGATCAGGATACTTTTGTCTACGACGGCACCGCAAAGGAGCCGGTTGTCACGCTGATTGAGGCCGATGGCACGACGGAAATCCCGGCCGATGAGTATACGGTGGAATACAGCGGCAATGTTGACGTGGGCACCGCCGCCGTGACCGTCACAGCGAAGGACGACGGCAACTATTCGTTTACCGCTGTGACAGAAAACTTTACCATCAGCGAGGAACAGGCCAAGGTCATTACCCACCCGAAGCCGGCGGGCAAACCGCTTGTCTTTGACAACATGGATCTGGAGCTCGTGACCGAGGGCACAGGGTCCGGCGGCACGATGGTGTACCGTGTGGGGCCGGATGGGGACTTTAAGCCAGCCATCCCCACCGAGACCAATGCCGGAACCTACACGGTATATTATAAGGTACAGGGAGACGCCAACCACAGCGACTCTGAGGAGGGTCATGTGGAGGTCACCATCTCCCCCAAGACGGTGAAGGACCCCACCATCGAATTGTTCGATGGTGATGATCCTCTTAACAGTTATACCTATGACGGCAATGCCAAAGAGCCCCGGCCCGTTGTCAAAGACGGCAGTACGGTGATTAGCCCAGGCGAATATAACATCGTTTACAGCGACAATATCGACGCCGGCACGGCTGTAGTTAACATCACAGACAAGCCGGGCGGCAATTACACTGTGACGGGCTCAGCGACATTTGTAATTAAAAAGGCGAATATCGTGTTCGATAGAGATCCGGCCGCGGCTGTCATTGTCTACGACGGTAAACCCCATGAGCTGCTTGTTCCGGGCGAGACCAGCGGCGGCGAGGTCCAGTACGCCTTGGACAGCCCGACGTCCGCCTATGGCCCCGCCATCCCCACAGGGGTCGAGGCAAGGAAGTACACCGTCTATTATAAGGTTGTGGGAGATGAGAATCACAACCATTTCGCGGTACAGTCCGTGGATGTGACCATCCAGCGCAAGCCGCTGACCGACATCATCATCGAGCTGACCCCCGACAGCTTTGAGTACGACGGCAATCCGAAGATGCCCACGGTCACGGTCAAGTTCAAGGAGGGGAAAGTCGAGACGGTAGTGCCCGATACGGAGTACGACTGGACGTGCAGCGACACTGCACCGACCAACAAGGGCACCTACACCATTACGATTGAGGACCTCACGGGCGGCAACTACGATCTGACCAACGCTAACCCGAAAACTGCGGACTTCACCATCGGCGAGACAGCTCAGGCGGAGCTGGTGATTGAGGACAAACCCGATTCCACCGTCTACGGCGATAGGTTCACGCTGAGAACCAGCGGCGGCTCCAGCAGCAGCGCCGTGACCTGGGAAGTGACGGGTCCTGCCACCGTGGACAAGAATACTGGTGAGGTGGAGATCACAGGCATTGGCGAGGTCACCGTCACGGCCACCAATCCCGGAGACCAAAACTATCTGCCGGTCTACGCCCGGTGGACCTTCACCGCCGCGCCCAAGCCCGTTACGGCCTCCGTTGTAGTCGGGAATAAGGTCTATGACGGCACAACAGCTGCTGCTGTGACCTCTGCCGGCATTACCACAATCAACGGCGATACGGTGACGATTGGCAAGGCCAGCATCACCGCCGCCTTTGAAACCCCCGGCGTCGGCACGGGGAAGCCGGTCACGCTGGATACCTCCAAGGTCCAGGTGACCGGCGCGGACGCGGCCAAATACGAGATCAGCTATCCCGGCACGGCGAACGCGGATATCACCCAGGCTACCACGCAGATTACCACCAATCCAAAGGAAATCACCTCACTGACCTACAACGGACAGCCGCAGGAGCTGGTCACGGCGGGCGAGACAAATGTGGGTTTCCTGGCCTATTCTCTGGATGGGACCGACTTCTCCTCCGACATTCCCACCGGGACCAACGCCGGAACCTACACCGTCTATTATAAGGTAGAGGGGACTGACGACTACACCGGCGTAGCTGTGAACACAACGCCGATCTCCGTGACCATCGCCCCCAAGCCCATCACGCCTGTGGTGGAGCTGTTGGAAACCTCCTTCCTGTACGACGGCAACAGGAAAGAGCCTAAGATCACGGTCAAGGACGATAAAACCGTGATTGACCCGGATCAGTACTCGGTGACATGGGCGAATGATGATACCTCGGTTACCGACGGGGTGCTGACGGCTGCCGGTACGTACACCGCCACCATTACAAGCGTAACCAACGGGAATTACTCGTTTACCGCGACCGCTCAGGTTGAGATCAAGGCGGCAACTCAGCAGGCGCTGAACATCACCGGAAAGCCCGAGCATGTCTATTACGGCGACACGGTCACGACGCTGGAGGCTGCCGGCGGCACTGGAAACGGAACGGTAAAATGGAGCATCACTGCGGGCGAAGCCAATGCCAGCATCGATGAGGGCTCGGGTGTGCTTACCGCCAATGGCATCGGGTCCGTCACGGTCAAGGTGGAGCGGACGGTCCCCAACTATAAACCCGCGACCGATATCTGGACCTTTACTGTGGAGCCCAGGCCGGTCGTGGCGGAGGTGACCATTACCCCAAAGGACTACGACGGCACAATAGCTGCCGCCGTGGCCTCCGCCGGTATCACCGCGCTGAACGGCGACACTGTCACGATTGCCCCGGCCAGCATCACCGCCGTTTTTGACACCCCCGCGGCTGGCACGGGGAAAACGGTCAGGCTGGATGCCTCCAAGGCCCAGGTGACCGGCGCGGACGCCGCCAAGTACACCATCAGCTATCCCGCTACCGCTCAGGGCGAGATCAACCGCAGGACGGTTACCGTGACGGTTACGCTGTCCGGCAACGACCTGAAGACAAAGGCCGACGGCACCTACTACTATGAGTACGACGGCGTGGAGAAGACCCCCACTGTCACGGTCACAGCGGACGATAATGGCAAGCTGCTTGCGGCCAGCGACTACAGCGTGACCATTACCGGCAACAAGAACGTGGGTGAGGCAGCTGTAATCGTCTCAGAAAAAACGGACGGCAACTACACATTTGCTGACAAGGAGGTACGCTTTAAAATCGAGAAAGTCAGCGCCTCCCTGACCCTGCCCCCACGGGCCAATGATCTGACCTATATTGGGGAGACACGGGAGCAGGAACTGGTGACCGGGGGTACTGCGGCGGGCGGCCATATCGAGTATGCGCTGGATGGCGGCAGCTACAGTCAGGAGATCCCCAAGGCGGAAGACGCAGGGACTTATACCGTAACTTATAAGGTGGTAGGCGACAGCAATCACGCCGACGGTCAGGAGGGCTCAGTCACCGTGACCATCAAGCCGAAACAGGTTATAAGCCCGAAGGTTACGGTGTCCGGCAGCTATACCTATGACGGAAGCGCAAAGGAGCCGGCTGCCGCTGATATTGAAGTAAAGGACGGCACCACAACCATCCCGACGAATCAATACGAAGCGACCTGCCGCGACAACATCAATGCGGGCACGGCGACGGTTATCATCAGCAGCGTCAACGGCGGCAACTATATCGTAAACGGCATGGGGACCTTTGAAATCACAAAGGGTACCGCGTCGGTGGCGACGCTTCCGACCGGACTGACCAATCTGCCCTACAACGGCACCGAGCAGGCGCTGGTCCAGGCGGGGGCCGCATCGGGCGGAACGATGGTCTACTCTCTGTCTGAGGACGGTCCGTATACTCCGTCCATCCCCACCGGAAAGGCTGTACAGGAGTACACCGTCTGGTACAAGGTCCAGGGAGACAGCAACCACAATGACAGCACACCTGCTTCGGTGACTGCCTCCATCGTCAAGAACACCGTGACTAATCCCACCATCCGGGTGACGCCGGAATCGGTGACATACAACGGGAAGAGGCAGGAGCCCACCGTTACCGTTCAGGACGACAACGGCGTGATCGACGGCAGCGAGTACACGGTGACCTATCAGGATGAGGCCGGAAACAGTGTCGACGGTCCGACCAATGTGGGCACGTACACCCTGACCATTACCGGGGTCACGGACGGAAATTACACATTCGACGGCACAGATGGCAAGAACACCGCCGAATTTGAAATTCTCCCTGCGGGCCAGACGCCCCTGACCATTACCGGCACCCGGGAGCGGGTCTACTACGGCGACACCATCCAACTGGGGACCACGGGCGGCAACGGGACGGTGACCTGGCAGGTGGACAACGGTCCCGCCAGTATCGACAAGGATACGGGGCTGCTCACCATCACAGGCGTGGGCTCTGTCACGGTCACGGCCACCAGCAAGGCCGTCGGCTATGAGAACAAGACCGCCACATGGCCGTTCCGTGCGGACGAAAAGCCGGTGACAGCCGTTGTGACAGTGGACTCGAAGACCTATGACAGCAATACAGATGCCACCGTCACCGCCACACTGCAAAGCAGCGACCTGGTAGGCTCTGACAACATCAAGATCAAGCTGTCGGGCAGCTTCGAGGACCCCAACGCCGGCGCAAACAAGAAGGTAACAGTTGACAGCACAAGCCCGGATTTCACCGGCAGCACGGGCAGCTATCAGAACTACCGCATCACCTACCCTGCCACCGCCACCGCATCCATTTTCAAGGCGGATGTAATGAATGTGACCCTTCCCACGGCGGTGAATAATCTGGAGTACACCGGCCTTCCCCTGACTTTGGTGGCTGCTGGTTCCTCCGCGGAAGGCTCGCTGGAGTACTCGCTGGACGACAGGACCTATTCCGCCAGCCTTCCCACCGGCATCAGCGCGGGTGATTACGAGGTCTGGTACCGGGTGAAGGGCGACGGCAACCACAACGACACGACGGGCACAAAGCTGGCCGATCAAGTGACCATTAAGCCCCAGGAAGTGACTGACCCCACCATTGAATTCAACCCGGACAGCGCTTCCTATGACGGCACGGTGCATAAGCCGAAGGTCATCGTGAAGGACAAGAACAACCGTGTAATCCCGGACAGCGAGTATACCGTCGACTACGGCACCACGGACTGGAAGACCGCCGGAGATCACGAGGTCACCGTCACTGACAACACGGACGGCAACTACCAGATCACCACAAAGACCGGGAAATTCACCATTCTTGTGATGGGTCAGAGCTCGCTGTCCATCGTGGATAAGCCCGGCAGAGTGCAGTATGGCGACACCTTTACCCTCAGCGCACTGGGCGGCTCCGGAACGGGGACGATCAAGTGGGAGAGCAGTAATCCGGATGTTGCCACCATCAATCAGAACGGCTTTGTGGAGATTAAGAAGTCCGGCGCGGCCACCATTACAGCCACAAAGCTGGCCGACGGGAACTACGGTGAAGTTTCGGCGACCTGGTCGTTCAGCGCGGAAAAGAAGCGTGTCACGCTGGTTGTGACCGCCAGTGACAAGGAATATAATGGAAGAGACAATGCCGATCTGGACTTCACATGGCAGCCTGGCCTGCTGGGTGACGATGAGATCACGCTGAATCTGACCGGCATATTCAGCGACGCCAACGCGGGAACGAACAAGACTGTCACCATCATCGGCACCGTTACCACCGACGACCGGTACGACATCAAGCCTCCCGCGTCTCCGACGGCATCCATTACCCCCAAGCCCGCCAGCGTGTCCGGGTCGACGCCCACTGAGCTGACCTACAACGGCGGCGACCAGAATCTGGTCACCGGCGTCACGGCGGTGGACGGGACGCTGGCCTATTCCAAGGACGGCTCCTACTACACGCTGATCCCCCCAAAGGAGGCGGCCGCAGGGACGTATCCGGTCTGGTACAAGGCCCAGGCCAGCGGGAATTACAAGGACAGTCCGGCAGTCAGGGTGGATGTGACCATCAAGCCGAAGGTAAAGGCGCTGAGCATCGATGAAATCGAGTTGTCCAGCAACAGCTTCGACTACGACGGCACGCCGAAGAAGCCCGACGTGGTGGTCAAAGACGGCAGCGTGGTGATCCCGCCCAGCGAGTACATGGTGAGCTACAGCAACAACACAGGTGTGGGGACCGCCACCGTCACCATCACCGACAACTCCGGCGGGAACTACGAAGTCAGCGGCAGCAAGACCTTTACCATCAAGGCGGGCGCTCCCGCTGTGACGGAAGCTCCGGAACCGAGAAGCCTGACCTATGATGGGCGTGAGAAGACCCTCGTGACACGGGGTACCGCGGTCAATGGACACATGGAGTATTCCGTTGTTGATGAGTACGACGACTACGGCACGGCGCTCCCCAAGGGGACCGACGCGGGCACTTACGAGGTCTGGTACAAGGCCGTGGGCACTGACGGCACCGAGACCATCCCGAAATCGGTGATTGCCGAGATCCTGCCGAGTACGCGCCCCGCCACAGTCACGGTGAATCCGACAAGCGATCCGCTCCCGTACACCGGTTCTCCGCAAAAGCCCCCTGTGACCGTAGTTGTGGATGGCACAACGCTTACAAACGGTGTTGATTATACCGTTACCTACAGCAACAACACCAATGTGGGCACAGCGACGGTCACGGTCCAGGGCATAAGGAATTACCAGTTCACTGGCACGGCGACCTTTGAGATTGCGAAGAGCAAAGCGACATTTTTGGTGGAGCCGAAAGCCAGGGAAGGCCTGTTCTACACCGGAAAGCCCCAGGAGCTTGTTAGTAAAGGAATCTCCACGGACGGCCTTGTGCTCTATTCCACGGACGGCTACAGCTATTCTGTCAAAGTCCCCACCGGGACTGAGCGGGGCGACTATATGGTGATTGCCAAGGTGCAGGGGGATGATACGCACGAGGACAGCAAACTTGTAGTAATTTCCTCGATTGTAATCGGTCGGAATGAGGTGAACAACCCGACTGTTACATTGTCCCAGACCAGCTTCGACTATACCGGCGGGGAACACAGGCCCACTGTCACCGTGACCGATGACGGCGGCAATGTAATTGCGGACAGTGAATACACTGTGAGCTACAGCAACAATATTAATGTGGGCGAGGCCACCGTGACCGTCACCAGTAAGGGGAATAACTACAGCTTCGCGGCGAAGACCGTTAAGTTCCGGATCAATGGCGTGGGCCAGACCACGCTGACCATCACCGGCCAGCCGGACACCGCCTACTACGGCGACACGTTCCGCCTTGAGGCTGCCGGCGGCTCCGGAACGGGCGCGGTGAAGTGGAGCAGCAGCGATGAGTCCATCGCCAGCGTTGACCAGAACACCGGGGTGGTGACAATCAACAAGAAGGGCAGCGTCACCATCACGGCAAGGAAAGCCGCAAGCGCCGGCTACGGGGAAGCTGCTGCTGAGCTGTCCTTCTACGCCTACCCGAAGCCGATCAACGCCATTGTAACGGCGGCGAGCAAGCCCTACGACGGAGGGTTGAACGCCCCGCTGACCGTCACATTCAATCGGAGCGACCTGATTGGCAACGATAATCTGACCGCGACCGCGACAGGTAATTTCGCGGATGCGAATGTTGGGGAAAACAAGAGCGTTACCATTGACAGCGTGACGATCTCGGACGATGACAGCCAAAAATACGACGTCAAATGGCCCGCCATCACCACAGCGTCCATCATCCCGGCGGCTGCGAAGGTGATGGAAGCGCCCAAGCCGGCCGAGTCTCTGACCTACAACGGCAGTTTCCAGACGCTTCTGTTGGACGGCGGCACAGCGACAGGCGGAAATATCACCTATTCCGTGAACGGAGGCGCCAGCTACAGCTTTGAGCTGCCCACGGGCAAGGAGGCGAAAGACTACACGATCTGGTACAAGGTGGTCGCCAGCAACAAGAACTACGAGGACAGCGCGCCTGTAAAAATGGACCCTGTGACCATCTCGGTGAACAAAGACGAGCCGAAAGTCATGTGTACGCCGGGCTCGGTCCAGTACAGCGGTAAGGAACAGACCCCCACCGTCGTGGTCCGGGACAACGCCCAGCTGGTGATTCCGGAGAACGAATACACAGTGACCTTTGAGCCCACCCCGATGATCGCGGTAGGCACGTACAAGGTCATCGTCACAGACAAGCCGGGGAGCGGTAACTATGAGTTTACCGATCCTGTGGAAGGGACCTTCGAGATTGCAGCGTCCAGCCAGCCGCCCCTGTCCATTGTTACCGACAAGGCCACCGACGTCTACTACGGGGATTCGATCCGCCTGACCGCCCTGGGCGGCTCGGGAAGCGGCGACATCCGGTGGAGCATCGACAAAACCGGCATTGCGGAGATTACCTCGGCCAGCGGGAATAACTGCGTTGTGACCGTAAAGGGCACAGAGGGCTTCACCGTGTCGGCGTACCGTGAAGGCAAGGACGGCTACAGCAATTCCAACACGGACAGCGTCCCCTTCGTTGCGCACCCCAAGCCCGTGACCCCGGTGGTGACAGCTCAGGAGAAAAACTATGATGGGAGCACCGGCGCAGTACTGGCAGCGGCCTGTAAGAGCGGCGATCTGGTGACGGGTGACACGATTACGTTCACTGTGACAGGCAAATTTGTTACGGCTGATGTGGGCACAGACAAGCAGGTGGAGGTGCTGACCCATGATGCCACAGGCACGAATGCGGATAAGTACGCGTTTGACTGGCCCAAGAGCACAAAGGCGTCGATCTATAAGGTGAACGCACAGCTGGATTCGCCGCCGAAGCGTGCGGATAATCTGGTTTACGACGGGCAGCCCCAAACGCTTCTTGCCTTTGGCGGCAGCACGGTTAAAGGCATCGGAACGATTGTGTACAGCCTGAGACAGGACGGCGAGTATTCCAGCGAGATACCCGAGGCCACCGAAGTCGGAAAGTACACTGTCTGGTACAAGGTAGCGGACAGCGTGAACTACACAGGTATCCCCGCCGCGTCCATTGAAGTGGAGATTAAAGCGGCGGGCAGCGGTACTACCGGCGGCGGTGACACAGGCACGAGTACCCCGCCGTCCCCGGGGACAGACAGCACCCCGTCTGCGAGCGCAGACGGCCAGACTACTGTTCGGAACGGTACGGCGAGCACCATCGTAAGCGCCGCGGACGGCAGCAAGCTGGTGAAGGAGGCGGCTGCGAATCAGAGCCAGAGCATCGTGATTAAGCCGGAGATCACCGGTGATGTGACCAAAACGCAGGTCTCGATCCCGGTCTCGACGGTGAGCCAGATCAGGAGAGAGACGAACGCGGCGCTCACCGTCTCGTCCCCCATCGCCGACGTGACCATCCCCCATGCGGCGCTGGACACCTTGGGCCAGGGGAGCGGCACCGTCAACGTGGTGACCGAGCAGACGGAGCAGGGAGTGGTACTGACACTGACTGCGGGCGGCGAGAATGTGGAGAGAGTTCCCGGCGGCCTGACCCTCACTGTCCCGGCGGCGGATGCCGCTCCTGGCACGGTGGCGGTATTGGTCCATGACGACGGCACCCGGGAGACACTCCGGAAGAGCGTCGTGGAAAACGGCAGGCTGAGTATTCCTCTGAGCGGCTCGGCCACGGTGGAAATTGTGGACAACAGCAAGGAGTTTGCTGATGTCCCGCCCACAAACTGGGCGGCGGATGCCGTAGCCTTCGCCAGTGCCCATGAGCTGTTCAGCGGCACCAGCGAGACGACCTTCAGCCCGGACCAGTCCATGAGCCGCGGAATGCTGGCGACCGTGCTCTACAACCTGGAGGGCCAGCCAGATCAGACATTGACCATGCAGGATCTGACAGGCGGGTACAACGACGTCAGCGGCGACGCATGGTATGCCGACGGAATTGCCTGGGCCGTGGAGAACGGCATTGCCAATGGCTACGGCAACGGTCAGTTTGGTCCCGACGACAGCATCACGCGGGAACAGTTTGTAGTCATGCTCTGGAAGTACGCGGGAAGCCCTGAGGCAGGGGACCAGGTCCTCACCTTCACAGATGCGGACCAGGCCAGCGGTTACGCCCTGGAGGCGCTGCGCTGGGCTGTGGAGAAGGGCATCTTGAGCGGTTACTCCAATGGCCAGCTTACCCCCGGAGGGACAGCGACCCGTGCCCAAGCGGCGCAAATGCTGAAAAACTTTATGGAAAACGCCTGATGCGAGGGAACTGGATCAGGTAATCCCAACAAGACGCACCGCGCAAAAACCGCCCTGTGCCAGCTACGGCACAGGGCGGTTGATTTTTTCAATAGGCTGCCGGCTGTCACAGACTGCTGCATTCGTCCTGTACTGCGCCCGGAGTGCTCTGCATCTGACCTGAACCGGCCTCCTTTGGCTGTTCGGGCCGAATCATCTCCTCCACAGGCTTTTTGACGCTCTCCGTGTCCACCTTGCCCTCGGTGATGATGTAGGTGACCACGGAGGCCACGGACACCACCGCGCCCGCTACGGAGCTGATGGTGCTCTCGTCCAGCCCGAAGACCATGGCCAGTCCGGTGACGACGCCCGCTGCCGCCGCCCACAGCTTCCGGGAACTCAGCTTGCGCTTCCAGTCGATTTTGTTCATAATATACCGCTCCTTTTCGTGAATCATTTCTCTTCATCGTGCGCGGCCTGGTTGAGGTGCTCCTCAATCCGGTTCATGGCTTCGGTGACCGGACCGTTGCAGCCCTGGTCCTTCAATCCCTGCAGACAGGCCAGCAGCCCATAGCAGATCAGGGTCTGCTCCTTGCGGATCGCCTTCAGCTCCTCATGCTGCCTCTTGTTCCGCTGAACAAACTTGACGCACCAGAGGATCACACCGCCGATCACGCCCAGCGCGGTCAGGAGCTCTGCAAACTTAATCAATGTATTTGCATTAATGATTACTTCCACGTTCAGCCCTCCTCTCCGGCACCCAAACTGGATATAGGACCGGCTGTACAGGCTGGCTGTTCAGCCGGCCAGGGTCATTCTTTGCCCGAAATCCTTGACATATCAAGGCTTTCGGGTTTTTGGCTAGAGCTCTACGATATCCATCTCTGCCCGCTCTACACACAGAGGTGTTTTGGCATTCAGCACCAGGGACAGCTCCACCCCGCATCCGCTGTTTATGCAGGGATGCAGCACAGAGACGTGGTGCAGGGTCTGGGGACCATGTGTCAGACATCCCAAAGCGAGACATAGGGGCTGCGTATCCGCAAAGGCGCCGCAGGGCGACTGCCTGAGGAGAATGGAGCCCGTTCCCTCTGCCGGGGACATGGCGCAGACATTCAATGTGTATTGGACCACATAGGTCTTTCCCGGGTTCAGGAAGATCTGTTCGGGAGCGTGTCCGTTCCAGCAGATGTCTCTCCCCGAGCGGCTCCGCTGTCTCCAGGGCAGGCGGCCGTCTGGATTCCACAGTATTTTCTGGCCGGTCAGCCGAAGGGAGCTTTTTTGGCAGGACAGCACCCTGTATGGGTCTGGCCGGGGGACAGGGGCTGGGTATTGCATTGGACAGGCAGGAACATAGGGGGGCGTCTGGGACGGCGGAGGCGGGGATGGAGGCTGAGACGGGAATGCGGGTTGGGACGGGTCAGGAGGCTGAACCGGGAACGCCGGCTGGGAGGGCTCGGACGGACGCGGGACAAACTCCAGTATGTGATCCAGCTTGTTCTTCAACAGCAACTGGTTGTGTGTCACCGATTCCACAAGGGCAGCGATGCTTTTGTGGACTGCCAGCACGTCCTGGGAACTCATACCGGGCAGGGCTCCAAGGACAAATTGCAGATGTTCACCCCCGGCGTTGAGAATGTGGCTCAGGGCAAGCTCTTCCATGGCAATACACGCGATTATCATAGTTAGAGCTTCTTCCCGTGTCATATCTGCCCCGTTTTTGGGAAAAGAAGGCATAGACATATTCAAAAACTCCATAGTGCATCCCGGTGGAACCGGGACGAAAGATGTGCGGCAGGAATTCTGTGCCGCCGTCCTACCCTATGACAGCGGAGACGGTTTGGTTCCAGCTGGAACACACCGACGGGCCGGCACATATAGTATTTCGGGTGCGGCGCGGCAGAGCGCCTCTCTTCTGCCGCCGCACCTGTGTGCTTCACAACGCGCTTCTTAAAATGAAAGGAGATTCTCAATTATGTCTCTGCCCAGTTTCCCCAAAGTTGACCCACCCATTGAGCGTGAAAACGCGGTCAATCAAATTCTCTCCTCCATCGCCATGGAGGAACTCGGACTGAGCCATATCCTCAACGCTGAGGGCGAGAAACTGCAATATATTTTGGGTACCCTGCCCGGTCTCAGCGGTCCCTCCGCCACGGTCGGCGATGTGCTGACCGCCACCGAGAGCGTCCGCAGTATGCTGGAGACCGCCGTGCAGAACCAGCTCTTCCTGAAGGCGAAGATGCAGGGGGCGCTGGCGGCCTCCCCCATGCAGGGCCCCACCGGCGCCACCGGTCCCACCGGCGCTACCGGCCCTGCCGGCGGTCCCATGGGTGCTACCGGCGCTACAGGCCCCACCGGCCCCACCGGCGCTACGGGCGCCACCGGCGCCACTGGTCCGGAGGGACCTTGGGGGTTTGACGGAGCCACCGGTGCCACGGGCGCCACCGGCGCTACCGGGGCCACCGGCCCCACCGGCGCTACCGGTCCCGCCGGCCTCCCCGTCACTGCCACCTCCGCCTATTTGGCAAGCATCAGCGGCCAGACAATCAGTGTGTTGGCAGATGGCGCTGTCATCCCCATGAGTGAGGTCATGCGGAAATCCTCGGATATCAAGAGCACCCCGACCGGCACGCAGCTCACGGTGAACACCCCGGGACGCTACCTGATCTCCTACAACGTCAACACCAGCGTGCCCTCCAATGCCGGCACGCGTCTGATGATCAACAACAAGGCCGACCCGGCCTCCGTCATAGCGCCATCCATTGCGGTGCCACCCACGGTGCTCAGGAGTCATTTTTCCGCGGAGATCATTGTGGATCTGACCGCCGGGTCCACCGTATCCCTTCAGATGTTTGGCCCTCTCGCCAATATCACCCTGCTGCCCGGCTCCGGCGGCGCGAACCTGTCCGTCATCCGTCTGAGCTGAGAGGAGGGGTAGTATGCCGATGCCAACATTCCCTCAGATTGACCCCCCGCTGACCCGAGAGGGCAGCATCAACGGGATCATCTCCTCCATCGCCGCTGAGGAGCTCAGCCTGAGCCATATCCTCAACACCCAGGGGGAAAAGCTGCAATACGTTCTTGGTACCCTGCCCGGCCTTGAGAAGGCGGCGGACCTCAAGGAGGTCATGAAGGTCAACAAGAGTGTGCAGGACACCATGTCGGATGTGATGGAGCAGCAGATGCTGCTCACCGCCAAGCTGAGCGCGGCCATGAAGGCCCCGGTGTATCCCGGTCCCACCGGCCCCACAGGTCCCACCGGTCCGGAGGGTCCCGCCGAGGGCCCCACCGGCCCCACAGGCCCCGTGGGCGCGGAGGGCCCCGCGGGCGCTACCGGCGCTACCGGTCCCACCGGTCCTCAGGGGCAGCCGGGCGCGGCGGGCGCGACAGGCGCGGCGGGCGCGACAGGCGCGACGGGCCCCGAAGGTCCTGCCGGCCCCGCCGGGGCCGTCGGTCCCAGCCTGATTTCCGCCTATGCCGCCAATACCAGGGGTTCCAATCTCCAGGTGTCTACAGGCGGCACCCCCATTCCCCTGCCCGACGCCCAGCTCCTCTCCCCGGAGATCACCGTCAGCCCGGACAACACGGTGTTTACGGTGAGCAAAAGCGGTATCTATCTGATCACCTACCATGTGAATATCACCGCGGCCCTGAAAATGGGAACCCGGCTGATGTACAACAACACGCGCATGGAGGACTCCGTCATCGCGCCGTTGGCTTCCCTCTCCAGCTTTGAATGCCGGATCCTGCGTACGCTGCATGCGGGCATCCCCCTTTCCCTTCAGATGTACACCGATACAATCGGCGGCGCCACTCTGATGGGCGACGGAGTGGGCGCGTCCCTGTCCCTCGTTCGACTGAGTGATTAAGGACGGCGCGGCCGTTTTTCCAGCAAAAAGGGACTCCCATCGGTTTAACCGGTGGGGGTCCCCCTATATCTGAGCAAAGGAGACTGCTATATGGTGAGCATCAGCCTGTGCATGATTGTAAAAAACGAGGAGGATGTGTTGGCCCGCTGTCTGGACAGCGTGGCGGAGCTGGTAGACGAGATCGTCATTGTGGATACCGGCTCCACCGACCGCACCCGGGAGATCGCCGCCCGCTACACGGACAAAACCTTCGACTTCCCCTGGCGGGACGACTTCGCCGCCGCCCGGAATGAATCCTTTTCCCACGCAACGATGGACTACTGCCTGTGGCTGGACGCCGACGATGTACTTTTAGAGGAGGACCAGGAGAAATTTCGAGCCCTGAAGGAGGGGCTGGACCCCGGCGTCTCGGTGGTCATGGCCCCCTACCACACCGGCTTTGACGAGAGCGGCCGGGTGACCTTCTCCTACTACCGGGAGCGGCTCATCAAAAACCGGGCGGGTATGCGCTGGGCGGGGGCCGTCCACGAGGCTGTTACGCCGGTGGGGAAGGTCATCTACGGGGATTTTGCCGTCACCCACAAAAAGAACCGCCCCTCCGACCCGGACCGAAACCTGCGGATCTACCAGGCGCAGCTGGAGGCGGGGGTGGAGATGGAGCCCCGTCAGCAGTTCTACTACGGCCGGGAGCTCTATTACCACAAACGCTGGGAGGAGGCGCTGGCCGTCTTTGAGGCGTTTTTGGAGGAGGGCCTGGGCTGGGTGGAGAACAACATCGATGCCTGCTGTCACTGCGCCTACTGCCACAGGGAGCTGGGCGACGAACAGGCGGCGCTGGCGGCGCTGCTGCGTACCTTCACCTATGACTGGCCCCGGGCGGAGGTCTGCTGTGAAATCGGAAACTGGTTTTTCCGGAAGGAGGAGTTTGGGCAGGCCGCCTACTGGTATACCCTGGCCCTGACCTGCGCCCGGGACGACCGCCGGGGCGGCTTCGTTTCACCGGACTGCTACGGCTACCTGCCTTGCATCCAGCTGTGTGTCTGCTACAGCCGCTTGGGCGACGCCAAAAGAGCGGAGGCGTTTAACGAGCTGGCCGCCTCCTTCAAGCCAGACTCTCCGGCGGTAGAACACAACCGGGCTGTTTTTCAGGCGCTGCCAGAGCAGACAGCGTAAGTCACATTACGGAGTGTTAAAAAGGCAGGATTTCTAGGAGTTTTCTCTTTGTAGCAACAAAACAGTCTCCACATGCGCTGTTCTTGGGAAGAGATCGACCCCCTGGACCCGAATGGCCTGATAGCCCAGCTGGATGAAGCGGTCTGTGTCCCGGGCCAGGGTGGCGGGGTCACAGGAGACGTAGACAATCCGGTCCGGGGCCATACCGGCCAGAATGGCGGGCACCTGGGGAGCCAGTCCCTTCCGAGGCGGGTCTACGCAGATCACTTGGGGCCGGACTCCCTCCGCCGCCAGGCGCTGGGAAATCGCCCCGGCATCGCCGCAGAAAAACTCCGCGTTGGCGACTCCGTTGCGGCGGGCGTTCTCCCCGGCGTCGGCTATGGCCTGGGGAACAAGCTCCGCCCCGATGACCCTCCCGGCCCGTTTTGCCAGGGCCAGGGAGATGGTACCGATGCCGCAGTACAGGTCCAGAACGGTCTCCGTTCCGGTGAGCTGAGCAAATTCCAAAGCAGCGATGTACAGCCGTTGCGTCTGTTCCCGGTTGATCTGGAAGAAGGAGGGGACAGACAGGCGGAAGGTGAGCCCGCACAGCTTCTCCTCCAGCCAGTCCCGGCCCCAGAGCGGGACGTATGTATCCCCCAGAATCACATTGGTATCCCGGGTGTTGATATTCAGCACCAGTCCAGCCAGTCCGGGCTCTGCCCGGCGCAGGGCGCTGGTAAGGGCGTCGCTGTGGGGGAGGCTTTCGCCGTTGACCACCACACACACCAGGCTCTCCCCACGGCTGTTGGTGCGGATATAGAGGTGGCGGACCAGCCCCAGGCGGGTGCGTTCGTCGTAGGCAGGGACGGAATGGGCCTCCATCCAGTCCTTGAAGGCCTTCCGCAGGCGGGTGACCGTCTCCGGCTGGAGGGGGCAGTCGGGCGCATCCAGCACATCGTGGCTCCGGGGGCGGTAGTATCCCACCGACAGGCCCTGTCTGCCCGCTGAAACCGGGAACTGTACTTTGTTCCGATAGCGGTCGGGGCACTGCGCGCCCAGCACCGGGGGCAGGTCCAGCTTCACATGTCCCACCCGCTCCAGGGCGTCGGAAATGCGCTGCCCCTTTGCCCGCAGCTCCTGGGCATAGGTCATGTGACGGAACTGACAGCCGCCGCATCTGCCGTAGAGGGGGCAGTCGGGCGTGATCCGCTCGGGGGAGGGGAGGAGCAGCTCTGTCCCCCGGCCCCAGGCCACATTTTTGTTCACCTTCTCCAGGCGGACACTCCACCGTTCCCCCGGGATGGTATAGGGGACAAAGACCACCCGTCCCTCCAGTCGGGCTACGCCCATTCCTTCGGCTGTAAAGCCGGTGACGTCCAGGGTGTGGACAGCGTTCTTTTTCCATTCGACCATGGCATGTGCCCCTTTTCGGTGAGATTCTGAAAAATCAGGGTTCCTCCGGGGTGAGCTGACGGGAAATATGCTGGTACAGATTTATAATGGTGACCACACTCTGCTCACGGGTATAGGTGTCCTGGGGAGCGAAACGGCCGCCGCCTACACCGCTCATGATGCCGGTCCCCTGGACGCAGCCGATGGCGTTTAACGCCCAGCTCCCGGCCTCGCCAGCGTCAGAGAAATCGGGGGTGGCCTGGGGGAGCGGGAAATCCATAATCCGGGCCAGATTGGTGAGGATGACCGCCGCCTGAGCCCGGTTCAGCGGGCTTTCAGGGGAGAAGCGGCCCTCGCCCACACCGGAGACAATGCCCAGTGAGGCGGCCTTTTCCACATCCGGGTCCTGAGTGTCGGTGAATGAGATGTGGCTGGAGCTGGTGATCTCCTGGCCGGTGAAGCTCTCGTAGAACCGGACGGCCAGGGCGCAGAACTCCGCCCGGGTGATGGTCTGGTTGTAGCGGGTGCGCAGGGGAACGGGGAGAAAATCGCTGGCGATGGCCTCATCCACGGCGGCCTGGGCCCACGGGGCGGGGCTGCTGCCGGCGGACAGGCTGGGGGCGGCGTGGCCATCCAGACCTGCCATTACCTGGATGGGGTGGGCGGAGAAGCGGGGGATGAAACCGCTATGGCTGTAGAAGAGGCTCTCGCCGTTGCCCAGCTGTCCGGTTACATTGGAGCCCCAGGTCCACAGCGTGTTATCGGTTCTCCGGGCCAGAACATGGTCCCAGCCCACACTGACCTGTGTCACATGGTCCAGCACCGGGACGGGAGAGAGGCGGTCCTCGGTGGTGCCGTCTCCGATGTCTCCGGAGTGGTTGTTGCCCCAGGCCCAAAGGGTGCCGTCTGTCCGGAGGGCATAGGTGTTGTTGTTGGAGGCGCAGACCGCGGAGACATCGGTGAGCACCTGGGAGGGAACGGAGCGGTCGCGGACGGACTCGGCCCCCCAGCGTTCAATCCAGGCGGCCAGCGTCTCCTGGAGCTCCGCATCTTCCTCCGGGTCAGAGGAGTGCCACTCCCAGTTGGGACCCCAGAGCCAGGTGGTGCCATCCCCCAGCTCGCCCTGCCAGTTGCGGCCCCAGGTCCACAGGGTGCCGTCCGTTTTGACGGCGGCGCTGAAGCCATAGCCGGCACTCATGCCGGCTACATTATCCAGTACCTGAACGGGGGTGAGCCGTTCCCGGCCGGAACCGTCTCCGACTTCACCGTTGTTGTTCTGCCCCCAGGCCCAGAGGGTGCCGTCCTGCTTCAGGGCCAGACTGTGGCCGAAGCCGGTACAGGCGGCGGCCACATTGTCCAGGATCTTCTGGGGGGTGCTGACCTGCTTGTTGGTCCGGTTGCCGATGTATTTGCCCCAGACCCAGAGCGAGCCGTCGGTCTTGACGGCCAGATGGGTGCACACCCCGGTGCTGGCCGAGGCCACATCGTCCATGATTTTGATGGGGGTGAGGCTGTTTACCAGCTCATCGGAGCCGGGAAAGGAGTTGCTTACATTTCTTCCCCAGGCCCAGAGGGTGTCATCCTCCAGAACGGCGTAGGTGTGGCACTCCCCGGCGCTGACCGACCGCACCCCCTCCAGCACCCGGACGGGGGTGGCGCGGTCCTCGGTGGTGCCGTCGCCTAGCTGGCCCCACTGGTTGTCCCCCCAGGCCCAGAGGGTGCCATTGCCGTCGATGAGAAAGCTCTCTGCAGCTCCGCCGCTCATGGTTTGGAGGAAGCTGGGGCCGGCGCTGTCGTAGGCGGCCGCAGGGAGGATTGTCAGGGACAGAAGGGCGGCGAGCAGGACGGAAAGGGCAGATTTGATTCTCATGTGCAGTACCTCCTTGATGGATGTCCGCCGGGCGGGATGACCGGCTGGCGGGACAAAAAGCGGTTTGCGTATGTTGACATAAAACGGGGACGGGACATTTTAGCGGACAAGCACCTGGTCGCCGGACTGATATTCCTTCGCGTACCGCCCGGGGGTGAGGCCGGTGAGGTGGCCGAAGGTGCGGATGAAGTGGGAGTTGTCGGAGAAGCCGGACAGCTCCCCCGCCTGCTGGACGCTGACTCCCTCCTGGAGCAGCTGGCGGGCCCGAAGCACCCGGCTGTAGATGATGTACTCCATCACGGAGAAGCCGGTGGCCGCCTTGAACACCCGGCAGAGATAGTGCTTGCTGATGTAGAACTGTCCGGCGATCTGATCCAGGGCGAGGGGCTGGTCCAGGTTGTCCCGGATGTAGTCCAGAATGGGGGATACCCGGAGAAAATCCTTGTTTTGGATGGACTCTCCGGCGGTGGCGGCGTTGAGGATGGGGGCCAGCCGGATGAGCAGATTGAGCAGCGCCACTGTCTGACGCACGTCGCTGCCGAAGGAGCCGTCGTTTTTATTCCGCTCCAGGGCCTGAAACAGCTCAATGACCTCGGTCATCTCCCCGACGGTGAGCTCGGCCCGGCGAAAGGCGGTGTCGCACAGTCCGGTCAGGTCGGTCTGGGGGGTGGACAGCTGGGTCAGAGCCTTCTTACTGATGTGGAGCACATACCGGGCGTGAAAGCCCTCGGCCATGGTGCGGTGGAGGGTGCTCTCGCCGATGAGGTACAGCGTGCCCCGGCGCAGGGGATACACCTGGTCGCTGACAAAGATGTTCCCCGGGCTGACCAGGGGGAGGAGCAGCTCACAGTGGTCGTGGAAGTGCAGCCGGCTCATATTCCAGGTCTCATTGTGGTTTAATTGCAGATGAAATTCCACATTTGTCATGAAACTGCCTCCTTTGTGAGAAGGTGGGTAGGGGATGGCCTCTGTGCCGCCACGCCATTGGTGCGGAGGGACCGGCGCGGCGCGAAGGCCGCCCCCCACAGGCACGGTTTTTGAGATTTTTCCCATTATACCACACCAGTTCAAGATATGCAAACTTTATGCTAAATTACAGGCTAGACCGATTGTAATATTTGTGATAAAATAGCTATCGTAAAAAAGCGCGTTGCGGCACCTTGACAATCAGCGAAGAAAGAGAGAACCCAAAAATATTTTGTAATGGGGGTATTACTATGAACAAAGTATATTCCATGCACGATGCCGTGGCGAAATTCGTCGAGAGCGGAGACTGCGTCTGCTTCGGCGGCTTCACCACGAACCGGAAGCCCTACGCGGTGGTCAACGAGATCCTCCGCCAGGGGCAGAAGGATTTCACCGTCTGGGCCGGCCCCGCCGGCGGCGACTGGGACATGATGATCGGTGAGGGCCGGGTCAAGGCCTACATCAACTGCTACACCGCCAACTCGGGCTACACCAACGTCTCCCGCCGCTTCCGCGCCGCCATCGAGAAGGGCGAGCTGACCTATGAGGACTATTCCCAGGACGTGCTCATGCTTCAGCTTCACGCCGCCTCCCTGGGCCTGCCCTTCCTGCCCGTGCGGCTGATGCAGGGCTCCGGCCTGATGAAGTACTGGGGCATCAGCGAGGAGCAGCGTAAGGCCCTGGACAAGGTGGACGACCTGAAGTGCGTAGAGATCGACAATCCCTTCAAGCCCGGTGAGAAGGTGGTGGCCGTGCCCACCCCCAGACTGGACCTGGCCGTCATCCATGTGCAGAAGGCCAGCCCCGACGGCACCTGCATCATTGAGGGCGACGAGTTCCACGACGTTGATGTGGCCGTGGCCGCCCGCAAGGTGATTGTCACCTGCGAGGAGCTGGTGAGCGACGAATACATCCGTCGGGACCCCACCCTGAACCGTATCTTCGGCGAGTGCGTCAGCGCGGTGGTCCACGCCCCCTACGGCGCCTGGCCCTCCCAGTGCTACAACTACTATGATAACGACTCCCACGCCCTGAAGGAGTACGACAAGGCCTCCAAGTATCAGGACGCCGAGGACGCCAAGGCCCAGCTGGCCAAGGCCGCCGCCAAGGCCCAGAAGGCCGCCGACGCCAAGCCCGAGGACGCCAAGCTGGTCGAGGCTGCCGCCAAAGCCAAGAAGGCTGCCGATGACGCCGCCGCCGGCACCGCCATCCCCGAGACCTTTAAGGATTATCTGGAGAAGTGGGTCTACAGCGTGAAGGACCATGACGAGCTTCTGGACAAAATCGGCGGTTCCCGCCTGATGCGGCTGAAGAACGAGCCCCACCTGGGCTACTCCACCCGCCACTAAGTTTAGGGAGGTACATAGAAATGGCTGAATATAAGATCACCAAGCAGGAGCGGCAGGCTTACGCCATCGCTAAGAACATCAAGGAGAATCAGATCGTCATCGTGGGCACCGGCCTTCCTCTCATCGGCGCCTCCCTGGCCAAGCGGGTGGTGTGCCCCTCCTGTCACCCCATCGTGGAGAGCGGCCTGATGGACTGCTCCCCTGTGGAGGTCCCCCGCTCTGTGGGCGACAACCGCTTCATGGCCCACTGCGCCGTCCAGTGGCCAAACGTCCGCTTCATCGGCTTTGAGGCCAACGAGTGGCTCCACGACGAGGACCGGCTCATCGCCTTTATCGGTGGCGCCCAGATCGACCCTTACGGCAACGTGAACTCCACCTGTATCTACGGCAAGGGCGACTATGTGAAGCCCATGACCCGCTTCACCGGCTCCGGCGGCGCCAACGGCATCGCCACCTACTGCAACACCATCATCATGATGCAGCACCAGAAGCGCCGCTTCATGGAGCACATCGACTACATCACCTCCTGCGGCTGGATGGACGGCCCCGGCGGACGCGAGAAGGTGGGTCTGCCCGGCAACCGCGGCCCCCAGATGGTGGTTACCGACCTGGGCATCATGAAGTTCGACGAGCAGACCAAGCGCATGTACTGCGCCTACATGTTCCCCGGCGTCACCCCCGAGATCGTCCAGGAGAACACCGGCTTCGAGATCGACTGCTCCAAGGCTGAGATTTTCCCCGACCCCGACCAGGAGATCCTGCGCATCATCCGGGAGGAGATCGACCCCGGCCAGGCATTTATCAAGATTCCCAAGGAGTAAGAAAACGCCACAGGAGCGGGAAAAAACCTCCCCCTTTGGGGGAGGTGGCCCGAAGGGCCGGAGAGGGCCCTCTCAGTCAGCCTGCGGCTGACAGCTCCCCCAGAGGGGGAGCTTGGCCCTGTGGGGTTCTATGTAGGGCGCGACGACCCGGCGCGCCGCTTCCAGACACCTGTGGAGGGGTGAGGGAACGGGCCGCCGGGGTCGTCGGCCCCTACGCGCGAAACCAATCAAACATTTAGGAGGAGTTTACATTGGGTAATTATTCCATGCCCCGGTATTTCCAGAACATGCCCGTGGTGGGCAAGGCCGTCAAGGCCAACGCCGAGAACGTCAACGAGCTGCGCGCCATTGAGGACGACATCCACGCCCATATCGTGGACGCCCTGTCCAGCGGCAAGGCCGACGAGGACATGAACGCCAAGGGCCAGCTCACCGCCATGCAGCGGGTGGCCCTGCTGGTGGACGAGGGCACCTGGTGCCCTCTGAACAGCCTGTATAACCCCGAGCACAACAAGAACGGCTCCACCTCCATCGTCAAGGGCCTGGGCCGGGTCAACGGCAAGTGGTGCTGCATCATCGCCTCCGACAACAAGAAGCACGCCGGCACCTGGGTGCCCGGCCAGGCCGACAATCTGCTCCGGGGCAGCGACACCGCCAAGCGGCTGCGCATCCCCCTGATCTACCTGCTGGAGTGCGCCGGCGTGGAGCTGGACAAGCAGGAGAAGGTGTACC
>Ga0209694_1000826_pt1 | contig 41631 bp, 37 predicted proteins | sample GluameincwithD2O_FD_187499 | JGI IMG/M metagenome (GOLD analysis project Ga0209694, IMG submission 187499) | Mouse cecum microbial communities from Vienna, Austria - Glucosamine amended microcosms incubated with D2O (SPAdes) (version 2) | ecosystem: Host-associated > Mammals > Digestive system >... | reverse complement strand
ATACGCCGCGTGCTTGGCGACAAATTCCCCTACAAGGACAAGCGTCATGAGCAAGAACTTGCCATTGCCGAGTACTATATCGTTGCCGGCCTCGAAGCTATGGGACTGCAATCCGCTATGGCAACGTATTTTACACGCGAGGAAGCTCAAGACTTATGGAGCTGTTTCAACATGCGGCAATACCTACAGCGAACAGCAACAACAATTTCGTCGATTCCGGCAGACATCGCCGCCGATCTCGTGCTGAACTTAGTAGAAACAACCGATGCCTACATAAGCGGCCCGACAGAATCGCCGTGTGCAGTACTACGATTCGGCCACGCAGAAACACTGATGCCGCTGCTGTCGCTTCTTCGCCTGCCCGGCTGTTATTACCTAACCAACTATTTCGATACCGTAGCCGCACAGTGGCGCGATTTCGATGTAGTGCCTATGGCTGCAAACGTACAATTTATCCTATTTAAATCAAAATCAGGGCGTTATTACGTGCGAGTAGACCTCAACGAACACCCGGTAGCTCTCCGCCAAGGCGACGACTCATTATACTATCCTTGGGGCGAACTGCGCCGTTATATGATGAACTGTGTACCGCTGACAGCCCAATGAACCCAGTATCCGTAATCTTCTGAAAAAAGCACAATAAATGAAAAAGCATATATACCTTGCCGCCATTGCCATGCTTGGCATCACAGGCTGCCTCAGCCTCGAAAGCTGCAAACAAGAAAAGACAGCCGACAATCTTGCATTCGAACGCATCAAGTTGCATGCGACATACCGCCTTGCCGGGTCGGCCGACGACTACGAGGCAGCAGCCGACCTGAGTTTTGACTGCTCTGCCGACTTCCTGATGCCTGTCGCAGTTTTCGGCCATGACGTGAACACACTGCAAGACTCAATCCTCAAAGCTGCATTTGACACAACCGGTGTAAACCATAAGGGCATCATAGAAAGCGCCTTCCGACACAGCGCAGCCGAAGTAGGCTACAACGTAGCCGATACCGTCGTTGCCGACAGCAGCTACGACGGCCTCTATACCGTAGAAGGCGTAGTCGAGTCCCTATCGTCGAAGGTAATGTCGTATGCAGTAACGAATTCCAACTATACGCCCCGAGCAGCCCACGGCATGTATGGCACACGATTTGTCAACTACGACATCACAGAGGGCAAAGTATTTACCCTTGAAGATATTTTCACCGAAGAAGGTATTGCCAAGTTGCCCACAATCCTACGCGATACAGCCAAAAGCCTTCGAGGCTACATCGGCCAGACCGAACTCACAGCCATTCCTTCCGGCGGAAATTTCTGTATCAACAGCTACGACGAAATCGTATTCGTATACCAACCCTACGAAATAGCCAGCTACGCACAGGGCGAGATACGCATTCCTATCGCAGCATTTATCCTTTCAGATTATTTCACCCCCTACGGCAACAAGCTGTTAATGGGAGTAGAATAAGCATAATACCGCTTCAAAATGGAATTTAGCGACAAAGAACTCGGCGCGATACTCAAGGTTGGTCACGCCATGGTCGAGGCCGACGGACGTATCGACCCCAATGAAGTAGAAGTGTTGTTCGAGGGCCTCGCGGAAGGGTCTATCAACCGTCGCGAGGAATTGCTACGTATGGCCGACGCCATGGATTCGGTAGAAATGATTTCGATACTATCGGGCATGTCGGAGGGTCACAAACGCTATGTAGCGGGCTATCTCGCTTCGATTATGATATCTGACAATGATATCGACGAAATGGAGATGCGCCTGTGGCAACTCATCAGCAACCTATGCGGCTTCCCTCAAATGACTATACGCGAGGCTGTAGAATTCTGGTCAGAAAACTGAAAGTTTATTTTTTGGTGCGGTAAATCGTTCTTGCAAGACCGACAACATACCGCCTGAACCCCGGACGGTAGGCAAGTACCCTGTCGAACCATACTATGTGCGGATTGAGAACCTTTATCTCGTATCCCACGTAAATCATGGCAAACAAGGTGCCCGGGCCAATTATATTCGATGCCCACTCTCCAAAAAACACGTAGCTGCTCACTACAGCCAAGATAACGAGAGTAGTATCTACCACGATTTTCACCTTGGGAAATGGCACACCTGTGACCTTGCTCAATGCAACAGGGAGCCCCTCGCCGGGCATTGTGACCGAGCCGCATTTGACCTCGAAAGCAATGCCCGCGCCCATTACCGTGCATCCGGCAAACTGAGTAAGGACTTTTGCCCACAAGGTATCGCACACAAGCCACGAAGTCAACATCATATTCATGTCGATAAGCCAGCCGAACACAAACCCTATCACGAGCTGAAAGAGTTGCACAAGACGAAAGCGTCTACGCAGCACAAGTATCTGGCAAAAAACGAGAATAAAATTCATCACAATTGTATATCCGCCAACAGAAAGAGCGGGCATTATACCCAAATCACCGGCAAGCGAACACGACAGAGGCAGCGACGAAATAACGCTACTACCCAAGGCCGACCTTATACACAGGGCCACACCAAGGGTCATCATATTGAGAGAAATAAGCAAGAGCAAATGTTGCCACAGGAATGAACACAAGCGTTCCTTACCCGGCAAAGAAGCAGTCATAAGCATAATTCACAATCTTTTTTACGATTGCAAAATTACTCAAAATAGCCCAAATGACAAAACAGGCTGCCGGAGTATGCCGACAGCGATTCAAAGTTTTTGCATAAAGGCCAAGCGAGCGTCTTAAACTCTTAAATTATAAGTGTCGCTTTCCGGAAATAAAAGTGCGCGAGCAGCACTTCTAATCTTAAAGCTATACGTATCACCACCGGAGCGACGGCAAAGTAGAAAGTCGACAGTAATTTGACCTTGGTCAAGAAGCACATCAAATTGAGAAGGAATGGGATTTTTAGTGTGGAGAATCTCTGTGCAACGGAAATACTCCCTACCATTGTCTATCTTTGTTTCCGCATCAATCCAAAAAGTTTCACGATGTTTGGTTAGAAGCCTTTCATGTAATTTTGTAAGATGCCATGCAGCTACTTCATCAATTTTTCTGTATGTTCCATCTTCTAATGGCATCTGTAAAAATTCATCTGCTTCAAGTATACCGATTTGAGGTAGAAGCAAAAGTCCAAGTCCTTGCGGATTTGGGCGATTTGCCGTAAGGGTAACATGAAGAGATTTTTGGCTGTACCCTTCAGGGATATAACCATATTTATCAACAATCGCACGGCCACTCTTAAGTTTACTAATACACCATTCAGGAGATTGTGTAAACAGAGTATTTCGAACACGAGAAGCTTCACGGTGGCTTTTAAGCTCAATGCCCTTATAATCTGGAGCCTGCGATGCGTTCATTTCAATACCAAGAATGGTTTCTACAGTTCGCCCGATACCAGTATAAGCCAATATTTCAGCCGGCATCCACTCAGTCATTTTATCCTTTATCAAGCCAAGGAGCTCATCACTAACTGAAGATTTAGCTTTTGAAATTATAATGATTAAATCTTTCAAAGGTGTATCGATTGGCGATTGATAAACACGAGTAATATCCACCGTTGAAAGATTAACCGCATATAATACCCCACCATGAGCGATTATAGCAAAAATATCATCAGCATGAAGGAAATCTACATCTCGAACTTTGTTAACCCAAAGGCGTGGATCGCCTTTCTTAGTAATAGGTCGATATAGCGATGTCTTAGTAATATGGCGAGTGGTTTCAGTTAAGATATATGTGTCAACCATGCGCTTATGTTCGGGACCTTGCAACTGCAATTCGTAGTCGTGCACACCTTTCTCCTTGAAATACGCACGGACAGGCGCAGTCGCATCCAAAATACTTTTCTTCAATCCAGTTTCAGTGATTTGAATTGTAGCGAACTCTATCTGTTTGTCAACCAAAAATTTTACATTTTTGGTTTCAAAAGCATTATATGAGCGCATGTGTATCATAATAGACTACTTTATATACTTAAGAATTGTGTTAGCAATAGCCCTTGCCATAAGTGGCGGAACAGCATTGCCAACAAGAGTATACTGCGGAATCTCGGATTTTCGCTTATTACCACCTGTTTGACGCTTACCCTGAAAAACGAAAGAATCATCAAAAGACTGTAATCGTGCCATTTCTCTGACAGTCATTGCTCGGTGAGCAGCATAATGAATAAAATCATCAGGCATGGTAACAACGGTGGGACTCTGACCTTTTGGATTGAGAACAGTATAATTCCGTTTATTAGAGTCAAGACCAAGATTAGAGAGTTCTTCTTTGCAATCAGTATCATACACACCATGCTTTGCGATTATAGCAAGTCTTCGCTTGACCTCATCGCTTTGCGAACTTGTTTGGTGATTGTATAAAACAGGGTCTTCGCAAAACAGGTTATTATTCAAGTCTTCAATGGAGCGAACATAAAACGGATCACAAGAAAAAGCGAACCTATGTCCGAATCTACCAATCTTTGACCATTCTGCGAAAGTATGAGCTTCACTTGAAATAGAAAGTGGTCCTTGAACCTCGCGAGAGCGAATAAGAGGTTCACAATCGTTTACAATTCGACGGTTTCCATAACTTGTCTCCATGCTACCATTTCCAATAAAATCGAGGTCATGAATAGCTTCGTATACTGTAACTTTTTCCTCATCAGAAACTGTTGGAGGAACATCGTCTATAATTGGTTGATCTTTTCTGCACCCAATAAAAAGGACACGTTCACGATTCTGCGGAACTCCATATTTTGAAGATTGAGCAACAATCGGTCGAGCTACACGATAGAGCCTAATTGCATCAATTTGTTTATTAAATTCATTCTCGCTATTATGCAATTTGGCATAATTCCGAATAACATCAAAGGTTTCGTCAAGAGTATAGGAATAAAGTTTTATCATTTCGCTAAACTCTACAACATCACTGGAGGATTTATCAAATTCTTCGAAAGCATCAATAGCAGAAAGAATCGTACTTATAATGGTCGAATCATCAATAAGCGAAAGAAAGCTATTAAAACCATTTACAAAAAAATCGTTGTCAATGTCAGCATTTGTCTTTTCGTTTATAATGGCCGCAGATATAGCATTACGCTCGTCGGTTCTTCGTAACAGATTTAGACCATGACGAATAGTGGCAATGTTCATATCTGATTTGCTGAGGCGATAATCGATTTTGCGAGTAATCGCTTTGAATTGCAAATCAAGATAAGCAAAATAATTGTCTCGCTCTAATACAGCTTCTTCATCATCTGACACTTCAATCCTAACTTTGGTAAGGATACAGTTCTTTACAAATGACGACGCGCTGCTTTCAAGCATTTTATTAAGATATAATAAAAAAGCCGGAACATTGGCATCGTCAATTATCGAACGTATCTCTCGAAGAATTGCGTCTTTGAATTTACCTTTATCTTTTGTCAGCAAACCTTTAACATTCTCCATTACAAAATACTTCGGCCGTAATTTACGAATAACGTTCAAATAATGGAGAAAAAGATTATCGCGTTTATCAAAACGCTTGCGTCTCCCTGATAGGCTGAAAGATTGACAGCTCGGGCCTCCTGTAACAACATCAATTTGCTGACCGTTAAGTTTTTCGAGAAGATGAGAAATAAATGTCGGAGACATTATATCCTCCGTCAAGAATTGGGTATCAAGTCCGAATTGGTAATTATAACGCACAGTATGCGTTAATTCACAGTTCTCATTTATATCGCTTGCAAGAATAAACTTGAAATATTTGTCTCGAGTATAAGCCTGCAGAAATCCTTCACTTATACCACCGGCACCAGCGAATAAATCAAGGAATGTTACAGGTTTCTTACCTTTGAGAAATTCTTTCTTCTCAGCCATATTCAAATTTTAAAAACATCCAAGTGTATAACTGGCAGAAGACTTTATAGTACGTAAGTAAGACCAGCTTTGCTTTTGCAAATATACTTCTTTGCAGCCATAAGGAGTTCCTAAATATGAAGTACAATTTATTGCTTACATAGCTTGGGCTTTGTCAACTCATGCGCAGTTTAAAATACAAAATTACGAAAACTTTTCGAGACTTCGTTCATCAATGACAAAGTTAATAAAGGCACAGTTTATGCTTTTATCCTCGTATGCTATTACCTTGCGAGGGAGATGCGCAGGAGGGACGGGTCGAGGTATTTGCGGCTGACTCGGGCAATTTCGTCGGATGTAAGATTCTGTAGCACACGCTGCTGGCATTCGAAATAATCAGCCGGAGCGTTTACCAGATTTTGGGTGCCGTAATACTGCATCACCGATGTAGGATTATCGAGCAATTCGACAAGGCCTGTCATGGCATATGTACGGAAGCGCTCAAGCTCCTCACCCGAGGGCGGATTGGCCGACATATCAGCGAGTTCACGTCGCAATTCTGCAATCACTTCATCGGCAAATTTACGGTCGGTCAGAGTGCCTATATATACATATGCCCCGTCAAGCCCCCCGAGAACCGACGAAGAAATGCCATAAGTAAGACCTTTTTCTTCGCGTATATTGCTCATCAACCGGCTTCCGAAATAACCACCGAGGGCCATTACAGCAAAGCGTAAAGGCACATAATCGGGGTGGTCTCGCCCTATTGTAGGAATGCCGCAGGCTATTGCACACTGCAGCGTAGAGGGCATATCTTTAGTCACCATTGTGCCCGGAGTTTCAGGCTTTGCCGGATGCAGAGAGATGTCATACCCCTCGCCCGAAGCAGGTATCGACTCGAGGAAAGAGCGCACAGCATCGACGGTCGCCGTGTCGAGCAGACCCGACAGATATGCATGCATCTTCGAGGGGCACACTAAGCGCTGACGCACTTTACGGAGCATCTCGGCATCTACAGCATCGATATCGGCCTCGGTCATAGAGTTCGACAAAGGATTATCCTTACCCCACATTAAGGGCGACAAAGACTGGTCGGCCACAACCGACGGGTCGCACAGCGATGTACGCAAAGCATTCTTCAGCCTCAGCTTCGAGATATCAAGCCTATCGTCGGGGAATGAAGCCTCGGTAAGCATCGAATACAGCACAAGCAAGGTTTCGGACACCCTCGATGTGAGCATCGCCAAGTCGGTCACGCAAAAATGAGTATGGGCCTGAGTAGCAAACCTTGCCCCATTGTAATCGAGCGCCTCGGCAATTTCCTCAGCACTCATAGCCTTGGTACCCTCGGTAAGCTGGTTCAAGAATACCTTTACTGTGGCCTCGCCAAGTTCGGATATTCCGCCCGGGATATGAATAGTAAGCCGACACACAGGCTGGTCACCACCGCTGAAACGGTGGAATACAAGCCCGTTGGCAAGATGTTCTACGACCTGTGCCGGCATAGTCAGGGCGGCAAAGGGGTATAGGGCTGGAGCGGTGGCGCGGTAGGTAATCACGATTGGTTGAGTTGGTTTAGATATTCAATGGCAGCGTCGAGGTCGGCAGGAGTATCGATACCGATAGTAGGCTCTGTAGTAACCGCCATACGGATTGTATATCCAGCAGAAAGCCAACGCAACTGTTCGAGCGATTCAGCAATCTCGAGCGGAGCCTGTGGCAGGTCGGCAATTGCCCCGAGTACATCGCGACGATATGCGTAAATGCCCACATGAGTATAGTATGTATGCTTTTCGAGCCAGCGGTGCCAGTCGACCGAGCGCACATAGGGTATTATGGAGCGCGAGAAATATAGAGCATTGCCATTATCGCCCATAACAACCTTTACAAGGTTGGGATCGAAAAGAGCATCGAAACCAAGGTTGTGGTCAAACTTGCGAGCAAGCGAGGCTATATCTACACTCTCGTCGGCAAAACAAGCCTTGAGAGATTCAATCTGCGAAGGAGCGATAAAAGGCTCATCACCCTGAATATTAATAACCACATCGGCATCTGTGGCAAGAATGTCGGCAGCTTCCCGCACACGGTCTGTACCGCTGCGATGCTCCGGCGAAGTCATTACCGCCCGACCGCCGAAGGCCTCGACAGCCGAAGCTATGCGGATATCGTCGGTAGCCACAGCCACATCGTCAAGAACGCTGCTCACACGCTCGTAGACACGCTGTATCATCGGTTTTCCACCCAGGTCGGCCAGAGGCTTGCCGGGGAAACGGCTCGAAGCATAACGAGCCGGTATAATGCCAATAAATTTCATTGTCAAGCTATCATTTTACACCTCGCTCACATAGAGCTGGGCATTTTCATATTTAGTAACCTTCACCTGCTTCTTTGCCGCGATGAACGGGCCTGTAGAAACAGCATCGAATACCGTATTACCAATCTCAATCTTGCCCGCCGGACGCATATCGGTCACAGTTTCGCCAATTTGCCCGATATATCGCACCGGTGACATATCCACGCCTACGAAACCATCGTCGACGCGTAACTCGGTCATCAATTCGGTATGTTTTCGGAATACCTTGGGCCCGTGCGACGAGGTGAGATATACAATCGCGCCCACCGCGAGAAGGCTGCCCACGCCTACGATTATCAGCGAGTTGCACAGCGAGCTGAAATCAAACCCGGTGACAGCATCGTTGGTAAGCATACCGCCCACAAGGGCCATAACGACGGCTATAATACCGGATATACCTGTAACTCCGAAACCGGGCACAACAAAAATCTCGAGCGCAATCAACGCTACTCCGACTATGAAGCACAGCAACACCCACGCAGGCATACTGCCTGTAACAAACATAGGCAGGAAATACAATACCGTTGCCACAGCCGATACCGCAGCGGCAAAGCCGAGGCTCGGGGTGTGCATTTCCATGTATATACCGCCGAGTATAAGCATCACAAGAATAGCCCTTACCGCCGCATTGGCAAGGAAGCCCATTATATCATCAGTAAGAGTGCTTTGATAGTACGACACCTCAGCGCCGGCCATATCAATATCGGCAAGGACAGCGCCAAGATTCGGCGCGATACCGTCGGCATAACCACACTCCACAGCCTGCGACGCAGTGAGCGACACCGATACGTCGGGATTTACCATAGAGGCAGCAATGGCCGGGTCGCGACGCCATACCAAACTGTCGCCTACAGATTTCCGCCCATGATGCTCGGCTGTAGCCCGCATAATCGTGCTCATATACGACTGATATTTTTCGGGCATAGGCTCACCGGCTCCGTTTACTACTGTCGCCGACCCCATACTTGCCGCCGGAGCCATGTATACACTGTCGCATGCAAGTGCAATCAGAGCGCCGGCCGATGCGGCATTGACATCGACGTACGCCAACGTCGGCAGAGGGCAGCGCAGCAAAGCCGTGCGGATAGAATCGGCAGCATCGAGCGCACCGCCATAGGTGTTTAGTTTAACCAACAAGAGGTTTGCCCCACTCTCAAGTGCCTCACGCTCTCCCTGACGGAAATGATGAAATGCGCTTTGGTCGATTTCAGTCTCAATAGGTATCACAAAAACTCTCTGAGCCGACACTCCGACGGCCAGGATTGCAAGTGTAAAAAGTAGGAAAGAAAATCTGAGGAGTTTCATACCGGTTTACGTGCACGTTTGCCAAAATAGCCGGGCAGCAGAGCCACACCGGCAATTAGATAAATATAATAGCTGAACAGACGCCAAACCAGCGCGAGCACGGCAGCAATGCCGAGATTGCCGATAAGGTCGCCGTAATAATTTGCAAAAAGCCACTCGCTGATGCCGCTGCCACCCGGAGTGGGGCTCACCATAAGCACTACCCATACAACGAACTGGCGGCCAAACACCAGCACCTCGGAAGCAGCAGGCACAAAGGCCCAAAACAGAGCATTTACTACAAAATAGCGAGAGAACCAGCTGAGTACCGTGCCGCCAAAGACCTTGGCCCACCACCGCCACGAACGCCCCTTGACCCATACGGAAGTAGAAACCATATTGTCGGCCGTTCCTTCGATGTTCTTGCGCCAACGCTTAAGCATACGCCACGAGGCAACTCTCTGCAACACGTGCCTTGTCCCCTCGGGTTTGGCTATTATTGCAAGGTATAATATCGTAGTCCACACAACGATTCCGGCATACACAAGCCAGAACACCACCTTTACTCCCCCGAGGAAAAACTCAGACCCGGTATCGTTGGCTGCAGGGATGCCAAACAAATCGGACCATGGCAAGAGTAAAAGTATTATGGGGCAGAAAACTACAAAAAAAAGCTCGTCGAGGAACAAGGTGGTAAGAGTCAGTGCCGTAGCACGACCAAGCTTTATACCCTCACGATTGAGATAGAATATTGCCAACGCACTACCCCCTACTACCGAGGGTGTAATAGCAGATGTAAAGGCACACATTATATCCGTTCGCCACGCCCGCTTCCATGCGAGGTCGCCGTCGGCGATAGTGTGAAACCGCCATGCAAGGCCGAAATCCCTGCCTACAACAAATAGCAAGGCAATGCAAAGACCTATGACGGTACGGGTATCAAATACTATCGACTTGAGGGTTTCGCTGTCTATATCGCTTCGGAAAAGCCATATCCCCACACCTACACTCAATACTATAGGTATGACGATACGCCACAGAGTCTTTGACAGTTCTCCCGACATAGTACTATAAATCTATTTAGAGCACAGACTGCAGTTTTTCGACAGTTGCAACCGGGTCGGAAGAATCGAAAACACCGGAAACGACATAAAAACCGTCGAAGCCGGTCTTGAAATACGCAGCAGCAGCGCCAACAATATCAGAAGCATCGCAAACAGCAACAAAGGGAACTTCTGCCCCGCCCTTGCGGGCTGCATCTATCAGCACGGCTGCATCAGCAACTTCAGGCGTAAAGGTGATATAATCGATATCGGCTTTGGCCAAAGCAACTGCAGCATCAGCCGATCCGACTTGAGCGCCGACGATAGCCTCCGGGCCAAGGTCTTCGCGTATGCCGATAGCATTAGCACCAATGTGTAGATAAACACCGTGAGCCTCGAGTTCGCGCACAGCCGCCACATTGTCTTCAACAGTTAGAATTACCCCTGCCTCGCGGCACAAAGGCACAAGCTCGGCGGCAACATCGCGCCAGTCACCGGGTTCGGCATCGGGCATAGAAAGAACTATCCAGCCACAACCACCCTCTACGGCCATTTGCCCCATTTCGCTCACAGAGTAGCGTTCGTTGGGTGCTATACGTATCTGTATCATATAATTATACTGTTTGTCTAAATCGAAAGACCTGTACGCTCGTGCAGACCGAAAAGGAGGTCCATAATATGCACTGCATTTCCGGTGCAGCCCTTAGTCTGAGCGTCCATTGAAGCCTCAATAATCAGGCGGTCATCTTCTTTCGAAAGCTGAATGAGATATTTGTTGCTGCCCCTCAGATCTTCGTCGACACCGCCGTGTCCGGCAATAAGGTACACGAAATTATGGTCATCGTACGCCTCGCGATATAGTCGTTCGATTTCCTCGAGGGCTATCGGAGTAGCGATTTCCGCTTTCAGGTCAATACGTCTGTATGGCGCTTCGGGCAGGGCCTCGGCATTGATTTTCACATTCAGCGAAGGCTGCACATCGGCAAGCATCCGCAAAGCTTCGGCAGCTGCAGGGGCTACAGGTCGAGGGGTATGTATCTCTACCTTTACATCGCTGTTGAGCAATGCGTTCTTAGCCAAAGGCAACAAAGCCAGTTCGATTGCAATAGCCTCAACACGTGGCGAAACAGCCGATCGAGCGCCGCGCACAAGAGCCTTGCGATAATACTCGGGTAAACCATATACCATATCTCCCCTGTCGCCGTCGAGCAGGTCGTCGGCATTGCCGAGCACTATGAGGCGGAATTCAGGGTCGTTGCGGTATTTGTCGAGAATCATATCATTGAGGTTCTCGCTATCGATTACGAAAAGTACATCGAGCCCGTCGAGGTTGAGCACACGCTCGAGTGTAAGCTCAGTTTCCCCGGCATAGACGGGGTGAAGTTCGGCAATAGGCACAGTATTACCTCCCGGCGAGGCCACCGCACACAAATCCACGTCGGGATGACGCAACAACAGTCGCAAGAGCTGCTTGCGCACAGGGTCGACGAGTGTACCGCTACCGTATATACCTACTTTTATCATATTAATGTGAGATGTAAATGAATGTTGAGGAAAAGAGATTCAAAGACCTCCGGCTCCGAAAAGTGATTTCATTATAATAGGTGTCGCCCCCACTTTCGAGGCTATGTATTCAGCCGCACGATTACCGGTTTCCTCGCGGAATTCACGCTCATCCGTAATGCGGTCGAGGAGCGAGGCAAAGCTGTTGGCATCGCTGACACTGAATGCACCCTTGAGTGAAATGAGGTCTACGGCTTCGTTGAATTTAGAATAATTCGGGCCGAACAGCACCGGTATTCCATATACGGCAGCTTCATTGATATTGTGAATGCCTACACCAAAGCCTCCGCCCACATATGCCATGTCGGCGTAGCGGTAAAGGCTGCTGAGCAAGCCGAAACAGTCAACGATAATATATTTGATACCTTTTGCGAGCTGCGCGGCCTTGTCGTGAGATTCCTTTACGATGCGAACAAAATCACTGAAGAGTACTGTTTGGTCGCTGCCCAGACGGCGACGCATCGACGAAAGCCGGTCCTTATTGAATTCGTGAGGAGCGATTATAGCGCATATATTGTCGCGAGATTTAATCACGTCGGTATATATATCCTCGTCTTTGTCCCAGCTACTGCCGAACACTACAGTGAATGCACCGGGGTGGGCAGCCTTGAAAATCTCGATTTCAGGTATATCACGACGTTTGGCCCTGACGGCTGTAACGCGGTCGAAACGTGTGTCACCGGCAACGGTCACATTCTCCACACCGATACCGGCAAGTAGTTTGCGCGAGCGCTCATCCTGCACAAAAATATGCTTGAAGCAACCAAGCATAGAACGGAACATGCCGCCCCAAGGCTTAAAAAACACCTGGCCGGGACGGAATATCGCCGACACTATATATGCAGGAATACCACGTTGGCGCAGCACTGTCAAGTAGTTGCCCCAGAACTCGTATTTGACGAATATCGCCATTTTGGGTTTGGCGACATCAATGAATTTTTCTACATTTCCGGGAAGGTCAAATGGCAGGTATACCACGGCCACACGGGGGTCGTAGTTGCATCTCACCTCATATCCCGACGGCGAAAAGAACGACAGCAAGATCTTTGCCTGAGGATTGACCTCAAGCAAAGCATCTATAATTGGTCGTCCTTGTTCGAATTCGCCCAACGAAGCGGCATGAATCCACAGGTCGAATCCATCAGGGGCAAGATTCCGGCGAAAGGACTCAAGGCGGGCAATAGTCTCGGCCTGGCCGTTGAGCATATGCCTTACCTTTGCCGATCCGAAACCGGCAACACGTGCAGCGCCGCTGTAGAGCCGGATACCGGTATTGTAGAGTACGTTCATTCCGCAGGCTGTATACGTTCGATACCGGCCTTTATGCGCCGTATGGTCTCATCCTTACCTAACAGCTCGGTGATGTCGAACATATGGGGGCCTTTGCACTCGCCTACTACGGTAAGACGGAAGGCATTCATCACGTTGCCGAGGTGCAGGCCCTTTTCTTCGATCCATTTGAGGACGATAGGCTCGAGCACGGCAGCTTTGAAATCATCTTGGCTCTCGAGCAAGTCGGCTAAAGCAGCCATATTGGCGGGCATATCGGCAGTCCAACGCTTGCGTACCGACTTGGCTTCGTATTCCTCGGGGGCTACGAAGAAGAAGCGGGCATGATCCCACAGGTCGCTTACGAAGTTGATACGGCTCTTTACCATGCCTACAGCGCGGGCGATATATTCGTCGCTAAATAACGACGGGTCAACGCCATGCTCTTTAAGTACCGGTTTGAACAGCTCGGCAAGTTCGCTGTCGGATATTGCCTGAAGGTAAGTATGGTTGAACCATTTGCCCTTCTCGAAGGCGAATTTTGCACCACTGCGCGAGCAATGCTCGAACGAGAATTTGGCGATAAGCTCATCCATGCTCATTACCTCGGTATCATCGCCGGGATTCCAGCCGAGCAGGGCCAGGAAGTTTACAACAGCCTGTGGCAGGTAGCCGCTCTCGCGATAACCACGGCTTGTGTCGCCACTGAACGGGTCGTGCCATTCGAGGGGGAACACAGGGAAACCGAGGCGGTCGCCGTCGCGCTTGCTGAGTTTGCCTTTACCGTCGGGTTTGAGCAGAAGTGGCAGGTGTACGAATTGCGGGGCGGTATCGCTCCAGCCGAAGGCTTCGTACAAAAGTACATGCAGAGGAGCCGAGGGCAGCCATTCCTCGCCGCGAATCACGTGCGACACCTTCATCAGGTGGTCGTCGACAATATTGGCAAGGTGATAAGTAGGCAGGTCGTCGGCACTCTTATAAAGTACCTTGTCGTCGAGAATGTCGCTCTTGATAGTCACACGGCCACGCAACAGGTCGTCGACTTCGACATCGCGACCCGGCTCGATGCGGAAACGCACCACATACTGAGCGCCGTTGTCGATGAGGCTCTTTACCTCGTCGGCAGGCAATGTGAGCGAATTGCGCATCGACATACGAGTAGATGCGTCATACTGGAAGTTGGCAATCTCCTTGCGTTTGGCATCAAGTTCTTCGGGGGTATCGAAAGCAATATAAGCTTTGCCGGCATCGAGAAGCATCTTCACATGCTCGCGATAAATATCACGACGCTCGCTCTGCTTATACGGTCCGTAGGGGCCACCTTCGCGCACACCCTCGTCGATGCCGATTCCGAGCCAAGCCAGGGCCTCGTTGATATAGTCTTCGGCTCCGGGCACAAAGCGCTGCGAGTCGGTATCTTCGATACGGAGTATCATCTTGCCGCCATGCTGACGGGCAAAGAGGTAATTATATAGGGCTGTACGCACACCGCCGATATGGAGCGGTCCTGTTGGCGAGGGGGCAAAGCGCACTCGCACTTCACGTTCTGTCTGCGACATTGTGGTAAATTCTTATAATATCTTCCCTTACTTGAATGAAAAAGAAAGAATGTTGAGTTACGTTATTTAATCATGCAAAGTTAGTAAAAATATACAACACCTCAAAATATAGTTATAACAGACGATTAGGCAGCCGATTACAGCAATACCGACAGTTCGAAAAATGAAAGCATTATTTGTGATAAAGCCTCACTATTTCAGGAGCCTCAATGCGAGCACGTTCAATATCAATATCCATGCCATGATAAGTGTTGCCTCTATCCGGCCGGAATTGCACAAAAGTCTTATTTTTAGCGTCGTAAGTATAGAGATATGTTGTATCGTCGATATCGCCAAGGTGCTCTTCATATGCTTGTTTTAATAACCTCCTTGCATATGAATCGTCATTTTTATCATAGGCAGAAAAAGGCGAGATGATTTTATCTCCGTCTTTACGACCGTCCTTAAAGTGCTTCAATTGAACAAGTTTAGGCTCAAAAGAATCAACCAAAGCTTTCACATCCGACTTGCTGTCGGCTGCATGATGTATAAACGGCTTCACGCATCCGTCAACAGAGACGCCAAACGAAACTGCAGGACATTTTGTACCGGCATATATCCTTCTCGTATTAGCTAATTGCCACATAGCAAAAAGCTGTTGCCGGGCTGTTTCTTTATCAGCACTATCACATTCGGCAAGAATATCGGGATTCAGCTTGACATACTCCGCCTTCTTATGATTTTGCACCTCTTGCACCGGCAATTCAAGCAGCATTGAAAACAGCTCATAATCAGAGGCAATACCATTACATTCCGACAAAAACTCACACCAATTTTCGGGCACAATCAAAGTCACATAATTTGGCAAGGACAACAATGACAAATTATGTAATGTTGCACACTCTCTTGAGCCGTTTGCGAGAATAGGCATATGTGGTGCAAGTACGATTTTCATCTTCTGTTAGCCTCTAAAATAGCTTTGAAATCAGAATCTCGGGTATCGAGAAAGCCGGGGGGCATAGACCCTTCCAACCTGCCCTCGTCAGACAACAGTATGCTCTTATAAATGCTTGAACCGAACTCGTTTATAACGAAGATGAGGTGAACATCACTAAATGGCATTTCCTTTTCTGCAATCCTCCTACGAATCCTCGTGATGAAGTGATCGCTGTGTGTTTCCACCAGAACCGAGACCTTCCGATAACGGCATAAAAATATGAAAAAGTCGGCCATTGCAGCCTGAATACTCGGATGCATATGCACATCCGGGTCTTCTACTATCAACAACGAGTTGGGCGAAGATATGCACCCTTGAGTTATAATCGGAAGAATTTGGCTCAGACCAAAACCCATGTGCATCAAATCAACCTTCACATTCTCATTACTGGTAACGACTACCCTATAAAGCTCACCACTCTCTTTGACTACTTTTATGTCCTTCGCAAGACGAAACCTATTGCACAACCATTCCTTGACAAAATTAAGGCGCTCACGGTCGCCAGACATCTTATCAAGGATGAAACGAGTATTTTCACCGTCGGGGAGTACATACTTTGTTTCAACATCAGTCTTATAAGTTCTCGCCAAAACCGGGGCTACTCGCAGTGGTGCAATGTAAACTATCTTGTCAAAGTAGGCTACAAGCATATCTCTTACAGCCTTCACCAAGCCAAATTTATATGTATTACCGTCTTTATTTGCAAAAATAGGAAAGAAATTAGCAAACGAGTAATTATCCAGCTCTACGTCCTTGATTTCAGAGGAATCCACGTGTACATCATAAGTGGGCTTGCGAGCTCGTCGCACAATGCTGAAACCACCGCAAAGACAGTCTTCAGAAATTAGATTAATACTGAATTCTGAAAGAACATATGAATCCGGGCGCACCCTAAACGACGCACTTATCTCAATCGATTCAACTGCATATGGAAATGAAGCATCTAAACCGCTTAATTCCTTTTGGGTCAAAGATAAGACAAACTTCATATTCCCCAATTTTTTGTTGTGCATCAGATCAAAAAGCGAATCTGCATACACATACGGGCCATTAAGACAAAGCATCTCATTGGAAGAGAAATTAAGTGTTTGCTTCAATAAAAGCAAAGCCTGAATCAAAGAGCTCTTTCCGCTACTGTTGACACCTGCCAAGACCGTAAGATTGGAAATATCGACTGATACAACTTGCTCAATCGATTTGAAGTTTTCTACACTTATAAGCATACACCTCGGTTATATTTATTCTAATAGTGCAAATTTAGGGATTTTTCTTAATATTCAGGCAATCAATGGTCCAATTTAATAAACAAGAGTCTCAAAACAGCTGCACGCACTATTTCATTCTGACAAAAAGTCAAAAAAAGACGCGCATTCACAGGGCTTTAACTCATATCTCTGATATTTTTAACATTCGTTAGATAAATTGGGTCTTGGATTTCGGTTTTAATTCTTAATTTTGCGAAACAATACTAATTCAAAACAAGCAACATGGACACATCAATAGACTGGGGTAATCTCCCCTTCGGCTATTATCCTACCGACTATAACGTACGCTGCGTATACCGCAATGGCCAGTGGGGTCCCATCGAAGTATCGCAATCCGACACAATCAACATACACATGGCCGCCACCTCGCTTCACTACGGCCAGGAGATCTTCGAAGGTCTCAAAGCATTCCGAGGCAAAGACGGCAAAATACGCATTTTCCGCCTTGAAGAAAATGCAAAACGCTTGCAGGAATCTGCAAAGGGCCTTATCATGGAACCGGTTCCCACCGAGATTTTCAAGGAAATGTGCCTCAAAGTAGTTAAGCTCAACGAGCGTTTCATTCCTCCCTACGGCAGCGGCGCATCACTGTATATCCGTCCGCTCGAAATCGGTCTTTCTCCGCGTATCGGCGTGAAAGAAGCCGACGAGTACCTGTTCATCATCCTGGTGACTCCGGTAGGCCCCTACTTCAAAGGCGGTTTCAAGAATACCAACATCTGCATCATGCGCAACTTTGACCGCGTGGCACCACTTGGCACCGGTCGTTGGAAAGTTGGCGGCAACTACGCTGCCTCGATGATGCCTACTCATATCGCACACGAGAAAGGTTATTCGGCAGTGCTGTTCCTCGACCCCAAAGAGAAAAAATATCTCGACGAGTGCGGTCCGGCCAACTTCTACGCTATCAAAGACGGCAAATATATAACTCCTAAGAGCGACTCTATCCTGCCCTCTATCACAAATATGACTCTGATGGATCTCGCCCGCGAAATGGGTATGGAAGTTGAACAGCGCCACATCACCGTCGACGAGCTCGAAGAGGTAAGCGAAGCAGCAGCATGCGGTACTGCAGCCGTTTGCTCGCCTATCGGTGAAATCGACGACCTCGACACCGGAAAGAAATACGTTATTGCCAAGGACGGCAAGCCCGGTCCGATTACCACCGAGTTCGTGCGTCGCCTCGATGCAATCCGCAATGGCGAAGAACCCGACACCCACGGCTGGTGTACAATAGTTGAATAATAATCAGTACTTTTAAATAATTGGGGTTTAGAGAATTGTCTCTAAACCCCAATATTTTAGTCTCTCAAAATGGATTGGAATTCAGTTATAGACCATTACTATCCGTCGGGCCGCAGGGTTCGTGACATCCTGCTCAACCACAGCCGCAAGGTGGCCGACTATGCCCTCGAGATAGCCCATTCTCACTCACTGCCACTTTCCGATGAAGAAATCGAGACTGCAGCAATGCTCCACGACATAGGGATAATTGCCACCGACGCTCCCGATATCGACTGTCGCGGCACCGAGCCCTACCTTGCCCACGGCATTGTGGGTGCGGAGATGTTGCGCAAACTCGGCGTAGACGAAAAGTATGCTTTCGTAGCCGAAAGACACACCGGTTCGGGACTGACAAATGAAGAAATCGATGCCGAAGGCCTGCCCCTGCCAAAAGACAGAAGCTACATGCCCCAGACGCTACTCGAAAAACTAATATGCTATGCCGACTGCTTCTACTCGAAAGGGGGCGATATGAACCGCAAACCTATCGAAAGGGTGCGGCGTTCGATGGCCCGTTTTGGAGAAGGCGTGGCTCGGAGATTCGAAGAACTACATAAACAGTTTCAGTGAGCATACCGGCAGGTATACCCACTGAATCATTTTCTCTACGAATTATTTATCTTACTTAAGTACTGAAATAGCACCTTTATAATCGGGCTCGTTGGTGATTTCCTCTACAAGGTCGGAATAGATAACCTTGTGATTTTCATCAAGCACAATCACAGCACGAGCCAGTAGTCCGGCAAGAGGTCCGTCGACAATCTGCAGACCGTATTCCTGCGAGAATACAGGTGAGCGGAATGCCGAAGCCACAGTCACATTCTCAATGCCTTCGGCTGAGCAGAAACGCCCCATAGCGAAGGGAAGATCCATCGAAATACATACCACTGCGGTATTTTCGAGACCGGCAGCCTCTTGGTTGAATTTTCGAACCGAAGCCGCGCAGACAGGGGTATCAAGACTGGGGAACACGTTGAGAACAACTCGTTTGCCTTTGTAGTCGCTTAGGCGTACTTCTTCGAGGCCCTTGCCGGCAAGATTAAAGCCGGGAGCCGGAGTGCCTACTGCGGGGATTTGACCATAAGTATGACAGGGTGTACCCTTAAAATAAACTGTTTCCATTATTTATTGTATTTAGAATTCGTTATCTTCTGTATAACAATCGAAGGCAGGTCTTGGTTGTACCCAACCTGCACATCTGTCACATGCCCGTCGGTAGCCGTGAATATCATAGCCGGGGTTGTATAGCCTACGCCACAGTCTCTTGCCGCGCCACCGGCGTTAATTAGAAGGTGTTCGCCCAGGCGGTTTTCGCCGGTGTAACCGTCTACATCCTCAGCCCTGTGATTTAGGAAAGCCCATACCACATCGGTCTGGAAAGGCAAGGTGTCAACACCCTGACGCACAGCCTTGATAACATCGGGCGTACTGCCAACGGTGGCATCAAGAAAAACAAATACCGTAGGAACTGAAAAACTCTCCTCGCGCTCATGCATATAGCGCTCGCCCGTAGCCGTGGGGGCTACAATACGAGGCAAAGGCCTTCCGGGAAGGGTTTCGAGAGAAAAAGTATTCTCGCGATATTTTCCAAAAGCTTCAGGCTGCGATGCCATAAGGCTTTCCAATGTGATTTTACAGCGGGCTTTGCCTTTCATACGTTTGTATTTTATAACAATACTTTGCTCGCTTATCTGGCCCGGATTATTTTCAAATTCTATTCGCCGAGGCATGTACGAGTCGGCATCGAGAACATATAGGAATTCACTTGCATCTACACCCGACACCCTTCGTACACCGGTTACCACAACTGAGCGAAGGCCATCGACAAGCGTATCGGGCACAAGGTTTACAATATACGACGAATCAGCCGCCATACGGCCAAACTGCTCACCTATAAACTGAGGCAGCAAATCGGCAAACTGTACCTGGCGCTGCACACCACGGTCGGTGCGTCCGAGCGGCGAAAACGAATCAGGGTTTTCAGCATAGTGATATTCCTGAAGCCTTTTATCTCTGAAACGGAAATGAGAACCGTCGAAATAAGCAGAAAAGCCCTTTGCAAGTCCCGACGGTGCCGGAAGACTCCAAGTAATCACATATTTGCATGGCGCAAGGGTATCGCCTTTGGCCGGGGCGCTCTCAAGCCCGATAGTATATGTGACAGGATCAGCAAGCGAAGGCAATAGCACCTCGTATGTAACAGAATCCTTATAGCATGCGGTGAGTTTCATTTTCTCACCGATTTCATTGATATCAAGTGCTTTTACAGGCTCTAAAGCCGCAGCAAAAACCATGACTGATATAGCGATACTCGATAATTTCATAATGCGATCTAATACTTTCATTTTATAACGCAAAATTGACCCAAAAAGTTCTATCCCATTATTGGGAAATTCACTGAAAATAACGTAACTTTGTAAAACAAACTACTATAGCAATGAATAATCAAAATTTTCAACAAAGTATTACACATCTAAACAATATCCTCACATCAGTACTTTTGCCACTGAAGGCCGCCGGAAAGGAAGAACAAGCGGCATCAATCAAATCGGCACTCGACGCAGTAGGCAAAAATCCTGTCACCGTACTGATATGCGGTGAATTCAAGCGAGGTAAATCTTCGTTTATCAACGCGCTTATTGGCCGACAGCTGTGCCCGGTAGATACCGACATCTGCACATCGGTGGCATCGGTAATAAAGTATGGGCCAAAGGCAAAAGCAACACGCTATTTCGGCGACTTCGGCGACATGCAACAAGAGGTAATCGATATCGACGACCTTGAAGACTACACCGTAGGTACTGCAGCCGAAATCGACAACACCATATTTATCGACATAGAACTGCCGCTTGAGCATCTCAAATCCGGCCTCACGATAATCGACACCCCGGGAGTCGGCGGTCTTGACCCGCGCCACGCAGCCTTGACAAACTTCCTGATGCCACGAGCCGACGTTGCCGTGTTCATGACCGATGTCAACGAGCCTATGAGCTCTACCGAAATGGCATTTTATCGCGACCACGTGCTGCGCATGGCGCAGAATTCGATTGTCGTAGTAAACAAAAGCGATCTCAAATCGGCAGACGAAGTAGAAGAAATACGCCTCGATACCATAGCCAAACTCAAGCAATACTCGGGTCGCGAAGAAACCGACATCGATGCAATCGCAGTAAGCTCTGTAGCCGAAGCTTATCCCGGCCAGGGGTATGGCGAGAGCAATTTCGCCGCTATCCGCAAGGCCATAGCCGACAAGGCCGACTTATACCGCATGAGCCAGCTCGATGCTATCCGTGGCGATTTAGCCGAGCTTATCAACCTTGTTCTCGCCCCCCTGCAGGCCCAGCTCAACCAAATCGACAGCCCGGATATAGACCAGATAGGTGAGCTCAACAACCGCAAAGCGGCTCTCGATCAGGAGCTGGCCAATCTTACCAACCCCACAAGCGAATTCCGAAACAATATCAACGGCATCATCAACAGCAAGCGCGAGGAGCTGATAACATATCTCAACACAGCAAGTGTTGACATTCAGAACTCCGGTCTGCGCGAACTGATGAACGACCCGCAGGCAGCGGGTGACAACGGAGGCATGTGGATGGGTCAGCGACTCAACGACATGCTCACATTCCTATCGTCGGAAATTGCCCTGCGCCTCAACGAAATGTTTACCAAGATAGCGAACATGCCGGAGTTTGGCGGCAATCTCAAATTCGCAGCCAAGCAATTCGAAATCGACATAATATCGAAAAACGTGACCGAAAAGCTATCATGGAACAAACGCATCATGGCCGGAATGGGAGGCTTTGGCATCAGTATGATGGCAGTCGGTTTTCTCGGGCAGTTTATTCCTGTTGTCGGCCAGATAGCCGTAGCCTGTATCGGCGGCGGTGTAATGGCACAGAATATCAGCGATGCCGTACGCAGCCACAACGAGCAGGCTCTGAGACAGATATACCAGCCTCAGATTGCAAGTTCGCTCTCTAACATGCGCACATATGTCGACACGCGTTTCCAGGAATTCCAGCAGGAATGGCTGCGTGTTGTCACCGAACGCGCACAAGGCTACCGCGACAGCGTGCAGGAATCAATCACACAGATACAGCAGGTAAAGCAGCAAATGGCTCAGGCTGTAAATATGCGGGTAAGCATCCAGAATAAGATGAAACCACTCCAGAAAGCTATCGATAACCTCAAAACCGAAGACTGTGCAAACCCGGGAAATTGCTGAACGCCTCGCCGACATTAGGCGGCTGGTACCTGCCGATGGTGTTTTCGTACCACTTGCCGATGCTATCGACCGAGCAACTTCTACTATCGACCAGCCCATGCAGCTGGCAATCATAGGCAAAATCAGCTCGTCGAAATCGACTCTTGTCAATGCCATATTGGGCAAGGACGAACTCCTGCCTACCGGCCAGAAAGAAGTCACCTTCAATGTATGCTGGCTCAAGTATGGCGACCCACGTGCCGATGTGATAATCCACCACAAAGACGGTACTCCAGAGCGCCGTCTTCCTCGCGCCAAACTCGATGCGTTGGCAACAATCGAGGGCGGTAACCTCGACAATATAAGCTATATCGAAATATTCGATGACAGCGAAATTTTGCGCAAAATCAATATCATCGACACTCCGGGGCTCGATGCTCTCCGAGGCAGAGACTCGCAGAACACCCTCGATTTCATATCGCAGGTGCGCCCCGATGCTGTGATTATGCTGTTTACTCATTCGGTGAGCGACAATGTACTCGACATAGTGAAGCAATTCAATGCCGAATCATCGTTTTCGCCCCTCAACGCGCTCGGCGTGCTCACTAAAATCGATGTATTGTGGCAAGAAACAATACCTCGCGGAAAAACAGCTATCGAACTAAGCCGCAAGAGTGTAAAAGGTCTAACCAGACGGAACCCGATGCTCAAGAAAACCATTTTCGAAATGTATCCGGTATCGGCGCTTATGTACTTGGCAACAACAACTCTCACCGCCGAGATGCTCAATGATATACGCCAAGCTTGCCGGGTCGACCGTAAGGATTTTGATTTGGCACTGATCAAAAACGACAACTTCCTCAACTTCGAAACTTCGGGCATACCTGCCGAACGGCGAAAAAAAATCCTCGATACAATAGGCCTTTACGGAATATATATCGTACGCGACGCAGTATATGCCAATCCCGATGTCAGCCTGCAGGAAGTAAGGGATATACTACTGCGCGAAAGCGGTGCCGACGCATTTGTCAAGACCATTTACAATCATTTCGGTCTGCGCTCCGAGCTTATCAAAATCGAGGGTATAAGCCAGCATATCCGTGGTACAATCCGACAAGTGCGAGGCCGTATTTCGAACCCGGCCCACACCGCCCTGCTCGCCCAGATAGAACAGCGCGTTGCCGACACTTTCTCGTCGCTTGCCCAGGAACATCGCGAGTATGAATTACTCAACGCCATATATAACAACGAGATAGAACTCGACCCGGCAGATGCCGAAGAATGTTGCACCATTTTCGGCGAACACGGCACTTCGGCACCACAGCTATTAGGAATGCCCTCCGGCGCCACTCCCGACCAGCTGCTTGCCCGTGCCCTCGAACGCGAAAACAGTTGGCGAGCCACAATAGCCCGCGAGCCCGACCCCGACGAACGCTACTGGATGACCGTGGTACTCGGCTCATACACCCGCCTTCGCCTGCGCATCCAAGAAATGAAATACGCCCTCCAACTCGCCTGGTCGTTCCTTTATAATGAATAAGTTCGGAAGATATAAATCCTCGAAGAGGACATTATCATGGTTGGCCAACAGCGCCACACGCAAACAGTCGTCGGAGACGACGTTATCATGGTTAACCCCACGATTATTCGTGGGGATGGCCAAAGCGCACCAAACATGCTGTCCTCGGAGAGGACGCCGTATGATGTCTACAGCGTCCTCTCCGAGGACAGATATCCCTCCGTCCACCCTCATACCCCACGAAGAATCGTGGGGCTAACCACGAAATCGTCCTCTACGAGGACTCCACTACCGTCCAACAAAAGTTCAAACACCCCGGATACCCCCAAATAAAGCCTCTATGAGTACCACTTCTTGCTTATACCATATTGTTATAAACACTTACTGTCGGTGTAAGACTCTCAATCAGTCTAATGTCGAGGATTTGTATCGCTATATATGGTCATTTTGCAAGGAGCGTAACTGTAAACTATTACGTATTGGGGGAATTGAAAATCATATACATTTGTTAGTAGACCTACATCCTTCGGTTTCACTTTCTTCATTTTGTGGAGAAATGAAAAGGAACTCAAGCCTATGGATTAAAAAATCCGGTCAAAGCATATACTTTGAAGGCTGGGGTAAAGAGTACTATGGCTTTTCAGTAAGCAAATCGCACAAAGATAAAGTTATCGAATATATCAAAAATCAAAAAGAACATCATAGGAAACTAACGTTTGAAGAAGAAATGAAGCAAATATTCATCGAACTTAATATCGATTGGAATGACAAAGTACTCACATAACAGCAATATAACAGTTCTCGGAGATGCCATCATGGTTGGCCAACAATGCTACACGCATACAGTCGTCGGAGACGACGTTATCATGGTTAACCCCACGATTCTTCGTGGGGATGGTCAATGCGTACTATACAAGCGGTCCTCGGAGAGGACGCCGTATGATGTCTACAGCGTCCTCTCCGAGGACAGATAACCCTCCGTACACCCTCATACCCCACGAAGAATCGTGGGGCTAACCACGAAATCGTCCTCTCCGAGGACTCTCTATCCTCAACACCGATAAACTAATAAACCAGTATAACATAAAATGAGCAACCAACCTAAAATCTGCCCGATGTGCCAAACTTCCAATCCTGGAAGTGCTCAGTTTTGCGCAGCCTGCGGGACCTCGCTACAAACGACTACAGCATCATCCATGATGCAGAAATATCCCGAATTAAAACTTGAGCCGACATCTATTTATTCTTGGAAATCTAATTACAAATCAATTTATTTGTGCCTATTAATATTTAGTTTTTTTATTTTATTTTATCTCGTAGGAAGCATTATTGGCATTATAATTAGCATCACCCTTTTTGGCATAAATGACTTTTATCACCACCCTGACGGCGGTTTATCTTTAATGATATTTGGTATATCCTTACCTATTGCTATTATCTTCTTTTTTATAGTTAAACGGTCAAAAGGCAAATTGGATAATTTCAACAAGAATATCAAGCCCACATTGCAGACCATTGCCGACTATATACAGGCCTATAAATATGGCGGAACGAAGAAGCACCCTAATTATGTTTTCTTCGTCAAGGATAGTAAGTTTGGCGTGATGAATGTGACGGAGTTCAAAGTCGCCATACCGGCACAATACGATGAAATCGCCTGGCGAGAACCGAACCGAATACTCACCGTGACCAAAGGCAGCGAGACTTACGATATCGACATCTTCGGCAACCAATTAAGATAAAGATTATTATGGACTCATCTAAAAACCATTGGCTTTGTATTGATTTTGGCACTTGTAATACTGCGGCGGCGTTTTTAGTTGGCGGTAAGCCTCATCTTGTGAGCTACGGTAACTCATCGTTTTTCCCGACGGTGGCCTGTGTGCTCGAATCGGGAGAGATACAGGTTTGCCAAAATGCCGAACCTTTGCGCGACCGTTTTCCGGAGTTCTTCCAACAGGAATTCAAGCTCCAGATTGCCGACCCGGTCGACATCAACGGTCACAGCTACGATGATATTGTGGCCGAGATACTGCGCTTTGTGGCCAAGGCGGCGGCACTCGAAAACAACAATACCCCTCTTACTAATGCGCTAATCACCATACCTGCTATCTATACTGCCAGCGACCCTCGCAAGGAAGTGATGCGTCGCGCGGCAGCCTTGGCCGGATTCTCTACCGTAGAGTTTATGCCCGAGCCGCATGCAGCAGCAAGTCACTATGCGTATATCACAGGGCAAAAGATTGAGGGTCTGTCGCTTGTCTACGACCTTGGCGGCGGCACATTCGACCCGGTGCTAATCGACATGACAGACGCGCCGCATATTCTTGGCGAGGGCGGTGTGAGATGTGGCGGTCAATTCTTCGATGCCGCTGTCTACAAGCATGTTGCCGCCGCCATGCGCGAGGCCGGCACACCCCTTGCACGTGCCGACAAACTCGCTGATTATCAAGCCTGCCGCCGCCTCAAAGAAACACTATCGATTGAAAATACGGCAACCCAGATTATGACCAACGGCAAGAGCTTTACCCTCGACCGTAGCACATTCAACGAACTTATCCGCCCCATGATAAGCCTCACCCTCGAGGCCTGCGACAATGTGGTAACTACAGCAGGTCGCAAATGGCAGGATATCAAACAGATACTATTTGTGGGCGGCTCGACGGCGATACCTCTCATCAAGGACATGCTCGAGCCTCACCTGCAGTCGCACAATGCCTCCGGGGTGAAGATAGTGCGCACCATGCAGGGTGCTAACGACAGCTACAGCCACCTCTTTGCCACATGCCTTGGCGGTATCGCCACAAAGATAGGCGGCCCCAAGCGCCCGCCTATAGGCTACTTGCTTCAGGGCAGTCGCAAGATACAGCTCCGCGAAGGCATGAACACCTTTGGCCGTCAGAGCAGCAATGACTTCTCGTTCGACGACCGCTACATGAGCCGCGAGCACTTCACTATCGAGGTTCTACCCAAGGGCAACGACTACGAGTACACCCTTCGCAGCATCAGCCAGTCGAGCCCGACTATGCTCAACGGCAGCGAGGCCCTCGACCCTCGATACGTACCTTTTTGTCGCGACAAAGCGTCGATACACAACGGGGCCCAGATATGCGCCGGAAAGACAATCTTTATCCTTGAAACAAAATCTTAGACAATGAATATCAAAGGATTTGAATTAGTAGAGCCGCCACACCGAGGCGGCATGGCCATGGTCTATCAGGGCCGCAAAGGCAATTTCCGCAAGGCCTTCAAGTTGTTGCAGCCCGACAAGGTGGCAAACAACCCGAAGTTATCGGCCATGTTCCTCAACGAAATCAGTGTGCAGTCGAATCTCAATCACGCCAACATTGTCAACATCCACGACGCATACCCCTACCAAATGAGCGACGGCCGCACAGTTACCGTGCTCGAAATGGAATGGCTCGACGGTATGGACCTGCAGAGCTATATCGACAAACGCAACGGCGGCCAGGGTCTCAAACCCGACGTAGTCAAGAGAATCGCACTCCAGATTTGCAAGGGCATGATACATGCACACAGCAAAAATATACTGCACCTCGACCTTAAGCCCTCGAACCTGTTCCGTACCGTCGACGGTTATATCAAAATCATCGACTTCGGTATCGCCAAGGTCGTGGGCGACAACGCCACCATAGTAGAAGGCGCTCAAAATGTGACCATGATGACCACTACGGGCCAAACCACATTTAAGGGCACACTTGCCTTTTCATCGCCCGAGCAGCAGGTCGGCGGCAAGCTCACCTTCGCGTCGGACATCTTCTCGTTCGGTCAGACCCTTCATTTCCTACTCACCGGCACTACCGACCCCGATGCAACCGTCAACGATCCGCTCTTTGGGCCTATAATCGACAAGTGCACCCAGCAAGCGCCCAAGAAACGCTATCAGAGTTTCAAGGAAGTAGAAAGTGCCATTGAAAACGAGGCTCAGACGGCCCAAATCAAATGCACCAACCCCGGCTGCGGACGAATGCTTGATGCATCATTTAAGGTATGTCCTTACTGCGGCACACCGGTTTCAAAGCCCAAGCCGAAGCCCGAGCCGAAACCTGATACTGTGGAGTGTCAGCATTGCCACAAAACAGTCAGCTCGAGGTATAAATTTTGCACGAACTGTGGCATGAGCCTGAAACCGGCCCCGGCCCCAACACCGAATCCGGAAACGGTAGAATGTCCAAACTGCCACAAACAGACCGACAAGCGCTATCAATTCTGCGTACATTGCGGCAGGACTCTAAAAAAAACGGAATCTAAGACTACCATTACCTGCCCTAATCCGAGGTGTGGCAAGAAGATATGGCTCCGCGCCGACGGTATGACAAAATTCTGCATCCACTGTGGCACAAAACTAAACCTTTAGCACCCTATGGCAAGCGACAAGAAATGTAAACAATGCGGCACGAGCAACCCACCGACAGCAAAATTCTGCCGCAACTGTGGCAATAAATTTCAGCAGTATACAGCAGCCTCATCCTCTGGTTCGTCAACAAGTAGCAGCAAAAGCAGCTCGAGCAGCAGCAGTTCCGACAGCAGCTCCTCGTCGGGCTGGGCTTGGTTGTCGACACCCGCGGTTGGCTACGCGCTCTATAAACTCATCCAACTCATATTCAGCTAATGGCAACGCGAATCAAATGCCGGGAGTGCGGAATCGACAACTCAGAAGAGGCCCAATATTGCCGACACTGTGGCCGCCGAATAAACCAACCGTCGTTCCGCCGACCGGGGAATTACAAGAGCGGCCCTACAAACTGCCCCCACTGCGGTAGACGCATCTGGCTCAGGGACGACCAAACGACATACCGTTGCATACACTGCAATCATCTCCTTTAACATCCAACTAAAACAATCATGATCCGTATAGAAGCAATCTCCTCCTTCCGACAACTCGGACCACGCAACAACCAGGAAGACTGGCTTGCACCGGAAACACCCACAACATCCGACCGGGTACTCGTACTCTGCGACGGTATGGGTGGCCACGGCCACGGCGAAGTAGCATCACAGACTGTAGCCGAGGCTGTGTATCAATACCTTACCGGGCTAAATTGCGATGAATACACCGCCGGCGACGTGCAAAAAGCCGTTGACTGCGCTTCTGAAATACTCCACAGCCACAATATCATCGACAACGAACGTACCATGGGTACCACGCTGGTAGTGGCGGTATTCAATAAAATGCGCCTGATAATAGGGCATATAGGCGACAGCAGAGCCTACCTTTTCGGTGCTGACGGACGTGTAAAATTCCGCACAATCGACCATTCACGAGTGGCCGAGGCGGTTATCAACGGCATCCTTACCGAAGAAGAAGCGTTCAACAGTCCGTACAAGAATATCATCACGCGAGCGATGACAGCCGACCGCACCCATATCGATGCCGATATCGACGAACTGATTGTAGAAAACGGCGACACCCTGCTGCTATGCAGCGACGGCGTAAGCGACTGCCTGCGCGACAAGCAGTTGGAAGAATCGATAGTAGCATTTGACTTCGACGATGCCGCCGATGCAATCCGCCGCCAGTGCGACGCATCGTCGAGCGACAACAATACGGCCATTATAGCCCGTCTGAGCCAGGACGAAGCCAACATAGAAGTGTGCGACATCAACGAAGCAACTGAGCATCAACGCGAAAGCGACGCAGAAACAGAGAGCGAGACTACAAACAACGCCGACGCATGCAACCAAACGGTCTACTGCCCCAACTGCGGCACTGCACTCGAAGAGTGCTCTCGGTTCTGCCCCAATTGCGGACACGAGATTTCTCGTCGCTCTACATGTCGTATTTGCAACACATTAGACCATGGGCTTGCCTTTTTTGAAGAAGGAATAAAAAAACTTAGGCGAAAAATCCGTGGTACAGACGTAGATTAAACAAAGAAATAAAACACCCCCAGAATCATGGCAGACAAACTCAATATCAACGGCTTTGTCGGCAATCCCGACAACATATATCAGCAACATGCCGAAGACACTTGCGCTATCAAGTCGCAGCAACTCATACTGAAAGAGTACGGTATCAACGTTAGCGAGGAAGAATTGGTGCAACTGTCGATGCAAAACGGTTGGTACACCGGCGACGGTAGTGGCACTCAGCTAATCGACATAGGCCGTCTCATTGCCGAGGCCGGAATCCCTGTTACGCAGCACATCGATGCCAACGTATACGACATAGCCGACCATCTTGCCAACGGGCACCAGGTAATCGTGACAGTAGACAGCAGCGAACTATGGGAAGGCGGCATCCTCGAATGGCTCAAAGACCTCTTTTTCGGCAATGAAGTAGACCATGCGCTACTTGTAGTCGGCATCGACAACACCGACCCCGACAACCCCATGGTTCTCGTTACCGACCCCGGCACAGGCGAGGCATGCAAGCCCTACCCTCTCGACCAGTTTATGGATGCGTGGAGCGACTCTCAGCACTTTATGGTTACGACCGACATTCCCACACCGTCGTGCATCAACAATTTCGAAGCTGCCGGTATTACCGACATGCACCTGCCCGCCGTAGCCAACGTTCCCTACAACGACTTCCTCGAATTCCAGGCCTACAGCCACCAGATAGACCCGAGCCAGCTCAGTACACTCAACAACATGTTTGATGCCTACAGCTTCAACTCATCTAACTGGGACTTCCAGAACATGCTCACAGCCTACGACTTACCGGCTTGGGATATGAACCTCTTTCCTCCGGTGACACCGATGTGGAATCCCTACGAATTCGAGTACAACAACTTCGGTTTTTCGTCGTTTGACACCCCCATGGATTTCGCCTGCGCCCCCACCCCCTACGACCAGCACCGCCTCGACACACTCAACGACCTTCACGACTCAGCCCTTGAGCACTATCAGCAGTGCATGGACGACGGCATGTATATCAGCGCCACCATGTGGCAGCAGCAGGCCAACGACATACAGAACGATATCAACGATATGACATACGGTGGCTAAACCGCAACCGCCCCACTCACAAGGCCACGGAAACAAACATCCGCGGCCTTGCTTTTTATCCCACAGCGAGGGATTTATAGTTTTTTAAGGGGTGAAGGCTTAATGTTTGGATTAAAATGTGTAATTTTGCACACTATAATAAATTCAACCATAAAACAGAACAACCAGAACATGGCACAGCAAGACGACGTATTCAAGAAAATCGTATCCCACGCCAAGGAGTACGGTTTCGTCTTTCCTTCCAGTGAAATATACGACGGTCTGTCGGCCGTTTATGACTACGGCCAGAACGGCGTAGAACTCAAAAACAACATCAAACGCTACTGGTGGGACTCCATGACCCTGCTTCACGAAAACATCGTAGGCATCGACTCTGCAATCTTCATGCATCCTACCATTTGGAAGGCATCGGGCCACGTAGATGCATTCAACGACCCTCTGATCGACAACCGCGACAGCAAGAAGCGCTACCGCGCCGATGTGCTGATTGAGGACCAGATGGCAAAATACGACGAAAAAATCGCCAAAGAAATCGCCAAGGCGGCAAAACGTTTCGGCGAGTCGTTTGACGAAGCACAGTTCCGTGCGACCAACGGCCGCGTACTCGACCTGCAGGGCCGCCGTGACGCCCTTCACGAGCGCTTCTCAACGGCGATGAACGACAACGACCTCAACGAACTTCGCCAGATTATCATCGACGAGGAAATCGCATGCCCCATCTCGGGTACCAAGAACTGGACCGAGGTACGCCAGTTCAACCTCATGTTCAAGACAGAGATGGGCTCTACCGCCGACGGCGCGATGGCCGTATACCTCCGTCCCGAAACCGCACAGGGTATTTTCGTAAACTACCTCAATGTACAGAAGACCGGCCGCATGCGCATACCCTTCGGTATCGCCCAGATCGGCAAAGCATTCCGCAACGAAATCGTAGCACGCCAGTTTATCTTCCGTATGCGCGAATTCGAGCAGATGGAAATGCAGTTCTTCGTACGTCCCGGCGAGGAACTCAAATGGTTCGCGCAGTGGAAAGAATGGCGTCTTAAATGGCACAAGGCCCTCGGCATGGGCGATGAGAAATACCGCTACCACGACCACGACAAGCTGGCCCACTACGCCAACGCCGCTACCGACATCGAATTCCTTATGCCCTTCGGCTTCAAGGAAGTAGAGGGTATCCACTCACGTACCAACTTCGACTTGTCGCAGCACCAGAAATTCTCGGGCAAGAAAATCGAATATTTCGACCCCGAACTCAACCAGAGCTACACCCCCTATGTGATCGAGACATCGATCGGCGTAGACCGTATGTTCCTGAGCGTACTCTGCTCGGCCTACGAAGAAGAACGCCTTGCCAACGGCGAGACCCGCACCGTGCTTCATCTTCCCGCTCCCCTTGCGCCTGTTAAATGCGCCGTTCTGCCCCTTGTACGCAAGGACGGACTTCCCGAAAAGGCCCGCGAGATTGTAGACGACCTCAAATTCGACTTCGCCACACACTACGAAGAGAAAGACGCAATCGGCAAGCGCTACCGCCGCCAGGATGCAATCGGCACACCCTTCTGTATCACAGTTGACCACCAAACCCTCGAGGACAACACCGTGACCCTTCGCGAACGCGACAGCATGGAACAGACCCGTGTGGCTATCGCCGACCTTCACAAACTTATCCACGACCGTGTGAGCCTTGCCTCGCTTCTGCGCAAGCTCCGCTAATATCTCCCCTCAAACATGAAAAAATCTGTAATTGTAATAATCGTACTGGTTGCACTGGCATTAGGTGTGTTCTTCTACGGCAAATCGACCTACAACAATATGGTCACCCTCGAACAGGACGTAGACCAGGCCTGGGCCAAAGTAGAAGTTCAGTATCAGCGCCGCATGGACCTGATACCTAACCTTGTAGAGACCGTCAAAGGCTATGCCGAACACGAAAGCAGCACATATGAGAATGTGACCAAAGCTCGTGCCGGTCTTAGCGACGCCTACAACCAGGCCCGCGACCTCGACAACGCCACCCCTGCCGAAGCCACAAACTTCGAATCGTACAACCAGGCCCAGGATAAACTCAAAAGCGCCCTCGGTATTTATGTCAACGCCGTTCGCGAGGCTTATCCCGACCTCAAGGCTAACGAACAGTTCCTCGGCCTGCAGGCGCAGCTCGAAGGCACCGAAAACCGTATCGCCACCGAGCGCGGCCGCTACACCGACGTGGTAAAGACATACAACGTGGCTGTAAAGCGCTTCCCCGCCAACATCTTGGCCGGTATGTTTGGCTTCTCAGCCAAGCCCCAGTTCCAGGCCGATGCCGAAGCAGCCAAAGCGCCCCAAGTTCAATTTTAAGCGACAATGAAAAAACTACTTGCCATAATCGCAGCCGGAATAGCACTGACGTGCTCGTGTGTAGACGATGACAAGACCACATGGGACGAATACGCCCAGTGGCGCGACCTCAACACCGCGTGGCTCAGCGAAATGCAGCAGCTCAAGAATCCCGACGGCACCCCCTACTATACAACAGTAGTTCCCGAGTGGAATCCTGGCGGATTCGTGCTGATGCACTTCTTCAACGACCGCTCAGAGACCGAGGGCAACCTATCGCCACTCTACAACAGCACAGTCGATGTACGCTACCAGCTGCATCTCTGCGACGGTACCGGGGCTGATTCATCCGACAATGTGACCAAGTACGGAGCCAAAGGTATCTTCCGTACACCGCTCAACAACACTATCCAGGGCTGGTACGTAGCCTTGCCCCAGATGCGTTGCGGCGACTCCGCGGAGGTGATTGTGCCCTACGGCTTGGGATATGGAGCAAGCTCGAGCGGCGTAATCAAGCCCTATTCGAATTTGCGATTCAATATCCGCCTTGTAGACATCCCCTTCTACGAGCTTCCCGACGAATCGAAGTAATCCGCTATCACACGAAATCATATACAACCCCGTAGGGCAACGCTCCTACGGGGTTTATTTTTTGTAGCGTCGAATAGTTTTATCGCTATTATGGCGATTGCTCGAATAATTTTGCTTAAATTTGCAGACTGATTACTTATAAGTTACTTAAACAAAAAAAGCCTAATATATAAGCCGATGAGAAAATGGCGCATTGAAGACAGCGAGGAGCTGTACAATATCCCCGGCTGGGGACGTAACTACTTTTCCGTCAACGAAAAGGGCCACATCATTGTAACTCCACGGTCCGGATATGCCTCAGTAGACCTCAAGGAGGTCATGGACGAGCTACAGGTTCGCGACGTACCCGCCCCTGTACTATTGCGCTTCCCAGATATCCTCGACAACCGTATCGAAAAAATATCAAACTGTTTCCACCAAGCCTCGGAGCAATATGACTACAAGGCCAACAACTATATGATTTACCCAATCAAGGTAAACCAGATGCGCCAGGTAGTAGAGGAAATAGTTAGCTATGGCAAGAAATTCAACATCGGCCTCGAAGCCGGCTCAAAGCCCGAGCTTCATGCCGTATTGGCAACCAATATCGCCGAGAACGCCCTTATAATCTGTAACGGCTATAAGGACGAATCGTATATCAACCTGGCCCTCCTTGCCCAGAAAATGGGCCGCCGTATATATATCGTAGTCGAGAAGCTCAACGAGCTACGGATGATATCGGACATCGCCCGCAAACTCAACGTACGCCCCAACATCGGCATCCGCATAAAACTATCGAGCACAGGCTCGGGCAAATGGAGCGAAAGCGGCGGCGACCAAAGTAAATTCGGCCTCAATTCGTCGGAGTTGCTCGAAGCCCTCGGCATCCTCGAGCGCCGCGACATGAAAGACTGCCTCAAGCTTATCCACTTCCATATCGGCAGCCAAATCAACAAGATACGCGTGATTAAAAACGCCCTGCGCGAGGCCACACAATTCTATGTAGAGTTATCGAAACTTGGCTATGGCGTTGAGTTTATCGATATAGGCGGCGGTCTCGGCGTAGACTACGACGGCTCGCGCAGTTCGTCGAGTGAAAGTTCGATGAACTACTCGATACAGGAGTATGCCAACGACGCCGTTTCGGCTATCGTAGACGTATGCCAGAAGAACGACCTACCCCAGCCCAACATCATCACCGAAAGCGGGCGTTCGCTGACGGCACACCACTCGATACTGATTTTCGATGTACTCGAAACCACCCAGCTACCGGTGTGGAAAGACAACGAGGAACTACCCGAGGACGCTCATGAGCTTGCCCGCGAGCTCTATGACATCTGGGACCGCCTCGACAGCAACGGAATCTTCGAGAGCTGGCACGACGCATTGCAGATACGCGAAGAAGCGCTCGACCGCTTCAGCCTCGGCATGCTCGACCTTAAGACACGTGCCCAGATTGAAAAACTTTTCTGGAGCGTAGCCCGCGAGGTTGGCGACATAGCATCGAATATGAAACACGTGCCCGAGGACCTGCGCAAGATATCAAAAATGGTGCCCGACAAGTATTTCTGCAACTTCTCGCTCTTCCAGAGCCTTCCGGACTCATGGGCTATCGACCAGCTATTCCCCATAGTGCCTATTTCGCGACTGGATGAAAAACCCACCCGCACCTGCACTATCCAGGATATCACCTGCGACTCCGACGGCAAAATCGCCAACTTCATATCGCCCATGGGCACATCGTCGTCGCTGCCGGTACACAGCCTCAAACCGGGCGAATCGTATTATTTGGCGGTGTTCCTTGTAGGCGCATATCAAGAAATTCTCGGCGATATGCACAATCTTTTCGGCGATACCAATGCGGTGCATATCAGCGTGCACAAAGACCGCTATGAAATAGATCAGATTATCGAGGGCGAGAGCGTAGACGAAGTACTCGACTACGTACAGTTCAACCCCAAGAAGCTTGTGCGCAACCTTGAGACATGGGTAACCCAATCGATGAAAGCCGGACATATCACCCCCGAAGAAGGCCGTGATTTCATCAGCACCTACCGCTCGGGGCTGTTCGGATATACTTATCTTGAGAAATAAGCCATGCGCTGGTTCATGACACTGGCCTACCGCGGCGAGCCATACCACGGCTGGCAGGTACAGCCCGGCCAGGAGACGGTGCAGGGCGTGATAGAGCAGGCGTTATCTACCCTGCTCCGCAAACCCACGCCCATTACCGGGGCCGGGCGCACAGACGCCGGTGTCAACGCCCACTGCATGGTGGCACATTTCGATACCGACGAGGGGGTAGATGCCTCCTCGCCGACCTTCCTGCGAAGCCTCAACAGCATGACCGGCTACGACATAGCAATCTACTCGATCGTACCGGTACATGCCGATGCGCACGCCCGATTCGATGCCGTAGAGCGCAGTTACCGCTACTTTGCCACCACGCGCAAGAATCCCTTTGCCCGAGGGCTCGCGTGGAAATGCAATCCTCAACTCGACTTCGAAGCGATGAACGAAGCCGCTGCGCTGCTTATTGGCCGCCGTGATTTTACCTCGTTTGCCAAACTGCACTCCGATGCAAAGACAAATATCTGCGATTTACGGCGAGCTGCATGGCACCGTATCGACAATGATGCGTGGTACTTCGAAATCGCAGCCGACCGTTTCTTGCGCAACATGGTTCGCGCCGTTGTCGGCACGCTTGTCGATGTAGGGCGCGGCAAAATGAAGCCCGAAGATATAATCGGCATCCTCGATAAGGCCGACCGCTGCGCTGCGGGCACGTCAATGCCTGCCGAGGCCCTATTCCTATGGAGCGTCGACTATCCCGGGGAGATTTATATATAAACTAACTTGTAACACCTTCTTCTGCTTCATTTTCATAAAAATCTTGCAGGCGCTCGTTTAGTATATCGCAAATCTCTTCGCCATCTATTTTATAGACATCGGCTTGAATTGTCTCTATAGCTCCAGTATATTCGTAACTAATCGAAAGAAGCCATTTTTTAAATCCGGAAGTTTCTTCTGCTTCATATTCTTCTCCGATAACATCAGGCTTGTAATCGATGGTTATCAGTCTCGCTTTAGACGACATATTTATCAAACGAAAGCCTTCAACGTCTCTGAAATACACAGTTTTATATTTCATTTGCATAGGAACATAGTATTCCATTCTATCATTGAATATCTTAATATTTGGAATACGCCTAATCAGCATATAGAACAAACCGACAGCGACTACCAATCCGATTCCGCCAAAAAAAATTATACCAACCCACCCCCAAAATTTAGCACCGGGACGTTGTATGCCATCATTAAATACCAGAAACAGGGAAACCATTATCATTACCACGCATAATAGCAACCTATATAGAATTTTCCACGAGCTATGATATATTGCTATTTCGGATTGTTCTTTATGTATCATATTATCTATTATAATTTTATCACAAAGTTAGCATATTTAAGCCAAAGCCACCTGATTTATATGCGAAAAATCGTTGTCTCCATTTTCAAAAACGAAAATCGCCAATAACAACCAATGTGCCAACATATTACAAAAATCTTTCTTTATAAAGAACAAAATCAGGCCATTTTCTTTCTTTATAAAGAAAACTTTTCGTAACTTTGTGAAAACTTGAGTAATATGGAACAAATATACGAAATATCCGCACGTCTGACAGAAGATCTAAATGCTCCACTTCGGCGTTACCTTTATGACCAAATCGCATGGAGCGACAAACTCATTATGATAAAAGGTGCAAGAGGCGTTGGCAAGACTACCATGATGAAACAAAGGTGTAAAGAGAATGGAAGTTATGGTGTCTATGCCTCTCTTGACCAACTATTTTTTAATGACCATACCATAATAGAGTTGGCCGATTACCACTACAAGCACGGAGGCACCCATCTTTATCTCGACGAAGTACATCGCTACCCACGTCCTAACTGGGAGCAGGAGTTGAAAAATATTCATGACAGCTATCCCAGCCTACATGTTGTGTTTACCGGCTCTTCGCTTCTTCATCTCAACAGCAAAGTCGCAGACTTATCGCGACGAGTAGCTGTGTATGACCTTCGAGGTCTTTCTTTCCGTGAGTATCTGAATTTTACAGGTAACTATGGATTGGAAGTATTGAGTCTTCCTGACATCCTTTGCAATCACCGTACATTAGCCACAAAAATATCTTCACAGATTCGTGTAATCGGAGAATTTGAAAAATACCTAAAGAAAGGTTATTATCCTTTCTTTATGGATAGCTCAGAATTCACTTATGGACAACGAGTCGAACGACTTGTGTTGTCGGTAATCGACATAGACATACCGGCTATAACACCTATAGAATACGAAACCCAGCTGAAGCTCAAAAAACTCCTTGTGGTGCTATCCGAGCAAGTTCCCTTCGTGCCAAACATGACAAGTCTTTCAAGAGATGTCGAAGTAACAAGAAATCAGTTGATGAAATTCTTTACACTTCTAAGCGAAGGAGCCATACTCCGCACACTAATGGATGCAACAACTCAGCCTAAAAGAGCCTCAAAACCGGAAAAAATACTATTTGACAACCCCTCTGTAATGCACGCGTTAGGAATCATACACAAAACCGGCACTGTAAGAGAGAGTTTTGCAGCATCAATGCTTAGTTTCGTTGGTGAATTGCGGGCTGCAAAAGAAGGAGATTTTCTACTTGACCGCAAATATCTCTTTGAAGTCGGGGGCAAAAACAAGAGTTTTTCTCAAATTGCAGATAAGCCCGACAGCTTTGTTATTGCCGACAATATCGAAACCGGCATAGGCAATAAAATTCCTATATGGCTCTTGGGATTTATGTATTAACTCACTCAGAGACAACGTGCTTCGGATGACAGACTACGAGGGGTGCCGATTCCTCTCGATATATTTTAATATTAGTTAACATATTTTATTTTCAATTATAGAGTGACAACCCTTATATTTGCGATGCAAAACAGCCAATGCTGTAGGGCGATTACATTACCTTGGCAATTCATGGCCTGCGGGCTAATGAAAGTAATGGGACGGCTCCTCGCCCTTGTCGTATAACATACCGGCTTCCCGTCTGTCGACATTACTTTACACCATGAGCATTTTTAATAAAATTAAAGATGTCCTTGGAGGAGGTACTTTGTCACACAATGCAGGCGATATCCGCAAAGCTTTGGATAAGAGTGGGTACTCTTTCAAGGAACTCGACGACAATCGGATTTTAGTCATAATCCCTGCCGATGCCCAGATGCCGGTAAGTTGGCGCGTATACATAGTGGCACGCGATGAAGACTATATACTACAAACAGTAGTGCTTTCCAATCTTGAAAAAGAAATGAAGGCAGCAGGCTTAGAGGCAGGTTATGTCTCACCGGCTACATATGCCAACATCGACATACCCTATAAAACCTTAAGCAATGTCAAGGCACTTGCCTCAGCCCTCGAGCAAGCCATAGGACGATTCAAGGCCGTGCTTGCGGCAAGCGACGATGCAAAATCGCAAAAAGGACAGGCCTTCGACACCAAATTATTCGACTGCAACTATCTGCGCAGTGCAATCGAAAAGAACCAGTACTACGAGAAAACTGATGAAGATGGCGATATCAGGCTATCAATACCGGCGAATAACCGTTTCATGTACGAGCTATTTGCCTGGGTCATGCTGAAGCCATACCGTATCACTATCGATTCAGGCGTAAAGGGTATAACCATGCCCGACACGCTTGAAGACGCAATAAAGAATGTCGGGCCGAAAATGCCGTCGCTAAAATTTAAAGTAGAGGACAACAGGCTGCGAATCAAAATGTACATCGATCCGGAGAAGTATCCTGCAGCAGAGGCGGAGGCAAGGGCCGTAGAGCAGGTACAACTCGCTATCGACAAAATCACACTGGCATGGATTGCCTGCTTCCGACACATGGCGCTGAGGACTTCAGCCAAGCAGTTTTTCAACCCCGACATGGTCAGGACAGCGCTGAAGAAAAAACCGCACTACAAGAAGACCGACGAAGAGGGAGATATGTATTTCGAAATTCCCGGAGACGAAGATTTCCGCCCCGAACGCTTTGTATGGGTACTGCCAAAACATGACCATATAATAGTCAATAGCGGAGTGACGAATTTCAAAAAACTCTCCGACGACATGGACTTTAACAAGGTATGTTCTGATTACAATTCACGTTCGACAGGTATTGAAGCCCGGGATAGCAACGGCACCATACGCCTGCGCAAACGCCTGGGAGTAGAGAATTACAGTACCACCAGTCCAACCGATGACGTAATAGCCGACATCGACAAAGCCATCAGCGAGTGTATGCAGCAATGGAAGGTTGTAGCCGGCGAGGTCGGCATCCGAACCCAATACTTTGTGCCGACCATCGACGTTATAAAAAACCATTTGAAAAAAGACAGTCCCATAAGTGTCTCATCGACTGCAACGAGCATCACGCTGACTTACCCTGAGCAAAAGACCACCGCGGACGATTTCCTCAAGCAGGGATCAATATGTTTCACATTCTCAGCCGATGCCGTAGACGTCAAGCTCAAAATGCGTTGCTACCCGATAGGAAATAGTGATAGTGCACGCCTTGCTACAAAGATGAAATCAGAATTAGGCAGTAGCTTCAAAGCCTATAATGCTTCTGACGAATACGGAGTGACCACAACGTTCTACTACAGGCAGTTCAACAGTAAAGAAGCCTTTACACAGGCCGTGATGTATCCTGCCGACTCGGTGATTATAGACTCCTACAAGGAGCTTGGCTCTCTCCCGCTCGATGCGATGAACGCCGATATCCGCCGCAAAAGAGAAGAAGCCGAGCGCGAGCGCCAACGCCGCGAAGAGCAGGAGAGGCGCAGGAAAGAAGAAGAGGCGCGACAAGAGAAAGCCAAACTCGACAGAGAACTTCAAAAAGGCTTCACTCTCACTCTTTGCCCCGACACCACCATACGCCGCATCCAGGAATGGTTCAACGAAGACTTCTTATATCTACGGATAGGTTTCTATATGGTTAAGACCGGCCAATCAGCCGACCGCGACGGTGGCACAATCACGGCCTATGACCGAGAAACGACGCTGTCGCAAATTCGCTCGTTCAAAGGTAGTGGTGGCAAAATCAGAATCGACGGTACCGACACTCCCGAACAGCTTGAAAAAGCTTTCCGCTCGCAATTCGGCCTCGTTATAAAGATTTGTTATAACGACGAAAACGACAACCGTTACTACATATCAAAGAGCAACAGCGAATACAAATTACCAATTGGCCGACTTAACAAGGAGTTTTGCGAACGTGGCTACTACCGTGCCGACATCTCGTAACACAACACGTCGTTGCATACAGGGTTAGATGCACGATGCGGGTTAATAAAAGGGACGAGTTGTCTTTTTGAGTAATTTTAAAGCCCGCCCTCTCGCAGGGTCGCGGCAAAATGATGTTTACTTAAGGCCTTTTACCCATCCACACTCTCGTAGGGTCGCGGCATGCCGCGACCGGGTGACAAAAACATTTATAGTTGACTATCAAAGAGATAGTATCGCCTACCCGGTCGCGGCATGCCGCGACCCTACGAGAGGCCCGGGTGGCGTTTGCCCTTAACTTAGTGACATTGCGGCATGCCGCGACCCTACAAGAGAA
>Ga0209694_1000823_pt1 | contig 41778 bp, 34 predicted proteins | sample GluameincwithD2O_FD_187499 | JGI IMG/M metagenome (GOLD analysis project Ga0209694, IMG submission 187499) | Mouse cecum microbial communities from Vienna, Austria - Glucosamine amended microcosms incubated with D2O (SPAdes) (version 2) | ecosystem: Host-associated > Mammals > Digestive system >... | reverse complement strand
TATGCAGGTTATAAAAGAGCATGTTGACAAAAGCAGTCTAAAGAAAAGGCGCTTCAAAGCGAGCCTTTCCAACGACTATTTGACCGATATGCTGCTTAAAGCCAAATTTTGATGCGGTTGCCCTGGGCAATACCCGGATAGGCTGTTGCTGTGCAGAAATGGAACTCATGGGAGGGCAGATAGATTTCACCGCTGTTGGTTGGTGACAATTTTGCGTCGAGTCCGTTGCGTTCGCCTACTACTCGGCAACGTACTCTTACCATGCCGTCGATTAACGTATTGTCGAGTGTGAAACTCTGTGTGAATGATGTGTGTTGATATGAACTGAAATGTTTTGTGTAAAATGAATATTTTACGCCGTCGTCATTTGTCGACAATGTGCTTTGATCCGGGCATCTCCATTGGCCTCCATCATAAATCTCGCAGATCCAATATTTGGGGGCACTGTTGTTGGCTGACGATATTGTAAGCATGAAATCGACCGATGTGCCTGCCTCAAGTTTGCCTGATGGTATGGAGAACAGCAGGTAATCGCCGGTATAAAGTCCCGACACTGCAATGGAGTTTTTGTATGCGGTGGAGATTGAACGGTTTAACTTTAGATTGTTGACACCTACCGCCGATACAAAAGACCGTTGTGAGCCGGTGTCGTAATTGGCTTCGGCTGCACCGGAGATTAACCATCCGCAGGATGCGGCTTCACTGTTGGTGTAATACCATCGCGAAGGGAATGCCGGTTGACAGTCATGACCGGCGTGTTTTACTTCGATTATGGATGTCTGTCCCGACTCTTTGCCGACAAACGAGATTAATGCCGAGCGGCCGGTTGGGTATGGTCCGTCGGGAGTTATCGATATTGTGAATTCCTTGCTGGCCGTCATGCCTCCCTCAGGCACTCCGGCTATCTGTAGCCATTCGGCGTCTGAGGTTGTCATGTCGATATCTTCATAAGGTGATACGGTTATGTCATGGTAGCGACATTCAGTAGCGGAGAAGAAGACTTCTTTATCCGATAGCCCGCAGCATCCGTCGCGCGTAGTTGCCGACTGTTGTACGTTTATCTTAAGATGGGAGGATGTGGTATATATACATATCTCACCTTGTCGATTGTCTTTGCCGGAATTGGGTGAGACCTCCACCGACAGGCGGTAATGTCCGCTCTTGTGGTATCCGCCGGTTGGCGTCATAGTCATCCACGGGTCGGATGGTACTATGGATTTCCAGGTGTTTCCTTTGCCTTTTACTCCTAAATTTATTATGTATGTGCCACCGTCGGACGGTACTGATATGTCGGTAATATCGGCTGTGATTTCACCGATGGTATTTGCATCCCGTATGTCGTCGGACGAGCATGCGTATAAGCCGCCCGATATGAGCATCATGGCGAATAGAATGTTGCACTTCATGGTTGGAATATGATTTTATAGTGATTTTATTTCGTGATTATGTGATAAAGCAGGCAGCAGGTGCATTGTGCTTAAATTATTACACCGGTTGAATGTTGGATTTACTGTATTCTAAATGTGTTATGCAACATGTTTTATCGGAAATTTGTAAATTTGCCTAATGAAATTATTATACAGCATAATATGTCAGATTTTTTAGCTGCCCGACTGTCGGAAGTGCTTGACAACGGCAATGGAATTACTGTAGATGAGGCTGTTGAACTAAACGACAGATACTCAGCCGATGAACTGGCGGATGCCGCCGACAAGGTGCGCCGCCGCTGGCATAATGATGAAATAGATACATGCTCTATAGTCAATGCCCGCTCCGGACGTTGTTCCGAAGATTGTAAATGGTGTGCCCAGTCGCGCCATCATCACACGGGAGTGTCTGAGTATGATATTATCCGGGAGGAGCAGGCTCTTGAAGCCGCGCGGATGAATACGCGCCATGGCATACGGCGATTTTCGCTTGTGACATCAGGCAGGAAGGTGGCGCCGGCGGATATTGACAGCTTCTGCCATATATATCGTAAAATAGGAAAGGAGACACCGCTGTATCTTTGCGCCTCGATGGGATTGCTGGGGCTTTACGAGCTTCGCCGCCTGAAAGAGGCGGGTGTAAAGCGCTACCACTGTAATCTTGAGACATCAGCGTCATATTTCCCCTCGCTATGCACCACCCACACACATGCTGACAAACTGCGCACAATCGCATTGGCCCGCAGTGTGGGTATGGAGGTGTGCTGTGGCGGGATAATAGGCATGGGAGAGACCATGCGTCAGCGTCTCGAACTTGCCGCCGAGGCCCGTGATGCCGGAGCCGTATCTATACCTATTAATATATTGAATCCGATTCCCGGCACTCCGCTGGAGTCGACACCTCTGATTTCCGAAGAAGAGATAGTGCGCACGGCTGCGTTGTTCCGCATGATTGCTCCGCGGTGCATACTGCGTTTTGCCGGTGGGCGAATGCGCCTCAGCCATGACACTATGCGGCGTATGCTGCTTGGCGGCGTAAACGGTGTGTTGATGGGCGACATGCTCACGACGGTAGGCAACACTGTGGAAGACGACAAACGCCTTTTTGCAGAATCCGGCTACCGGGAAGCGCCTTTGGAGGCCTGAATTACGGAATTTTAACTTTAAAATAAGGATTAAAGGGAGTTTTTGCGTAAATTTGCACCCAAATTCTCATCCCAGCGCGGGGAATTTCTCTCTGCGCATACACTCTCCAGGACGAAAATCCCCTCCAAGTGGAAGAAACACAGAAACCAAATACCCTGCGCCGGAGCATGAGCTTCATGAAGCGCCACCCGATATTGTTTAATTTCCTGCTGATAATGCTTGTCGGCTTCGGTGTCATATGGATGGCGCTGATTAGTCTTGATATATGGACCGATCATGGCTCGTATGAGGTAGTGCCGGATATGAAGGGCCTGTCGTACGACCAGGCCGTAAAGGCTCTTGAGAGTGTCGGGCTTAAGCCTGAACTTTCCGACTCGATATATGATATGACTACCGCACCGGGCACTGTGCTTGAGCAGTCGCCAAGAGCGCGTACGAAAGTGAAGCCTCATCGCACGGTTTATCTCACCGTTACCGCTTTCTCGCCCAAGATGATATCATTGCCGGCTGTGACAGATATGTCGCTACGTCAGGCGCGTTCCACTCTTGAGGGTGCCGGAATCCGCAATATACGCGAGGTATTGGTGCCGAGCGAGTACAAGGATCTGGTGCTTGGCGTGAAATTCAACGGTGTGTCTGTACAGCCTGGCGCGAGAGTCCCGACCTCTGCCACAATTACTATCGAAGTCGGAGAGGGACTCAGTCTTGATGTAGACAGTGTTGACACACTTGAGGCTATAGAGAGTGACCGTGAAGCGTCTGTGCTGAATCTCGAATAGGTGTTCCCCGAAGATGTGTTATGATATTGCCTGCCATCTGTAAGTGTATCTGTAAATTATCCCTATGATTTCTACTGACGATATAGAGAAGAACGTTGTCGACTATGTCCCTGACGAGTTGGTCGGGGCAGATTCTGCTGTAGACGGGGATGACGACGGTGGCGAACTTTACGAGCATTTCCGATTTGTAGCCGACAAGGGACAGGAATTATTACGTGTCGACAAATTTTTGGTAGCCCGTCTGCAGAAATCTTCCCGCAACCGCGTGCAGCAGGCTGCAGAGGCGGGTTGCATTCTTGTCAATGGCAAGGCTGTAAAGAGCAACTACAGGGTAAAACCGTTGGATGTGGTGCAGGTGGTAATGGACCGTCCACGCTACGAGTTTGAGATTATCGCCGAGGACATTCCGCTTGATATTGTATATGAGGATGACGATTTGCTGGTGGTTAACAAACCGGCAGGACTTGTCGTGCATCCCGGGCATGGGAATTACCACGGCACTCTTGTCAATGCGCTGGCATGGCATTTCCGTAATACTCCGGATTATGATGTCAACGATCCTCGTATGGGGCTTGTGCACCGTATCGATAAGGACACATCCGGCCTGCTTGTCGTGGCCAAGACTCCCGATGCAAAGACAGCGCTCGGACGCCAGTTTTTCGAGAAAACTACCAAACGCGAGTACATGGCAGTGGTATGGGGCGCTCCCGATCCGGCCGACGGACGTATCGAAGGAAATATAGGGCGTAATCCGAAAGACCGTCTGCAGATGGCTGTTTTTCCCGACGGCGACCAGGGAAAGCATGCCGTGACGCATTATTACACCCAACAGACTCTGGCCTATGTGAGTGTGGTGAAATGCGTCCTTGAGACAGGCCGGACTCATCAGATACGTGTGCATATGAAGCATATCGGACATCCTCTGTTTAATGATGCCCGATATGGAGGCGATGCAGTGCTTAGGGGTGTGGGAAGCGGCAGCTACCGTCAGTTTGTGGCACACTGCCGCGAGTTATGTCCCCGACAGGCTCTCCATGCGCGTACTCTCGGATTTGTGCATCCGCGCACCGGCCAAGAGATGTTTTTTTCCGCACCTTTGCCTTCCGACATGGAAGCGTTGATAAAGCGCTGGGCCGATTATGCCGGCGGATTAAGTGTGTAAATTGCTAAATGTAGTTAATAGATAAGAACTTATATCAGAACAATAAGTGATATTTGCTATCTTTGAGAATCGTAACTTTTCAGTAGACTAAGATTATGGCAGATGAATTGACAATGGATACCAGGCAGTTTGACGAAATTGCACCGTACTCCGATGATATATTCCATGAAAAAATGGCCGGGTTGATAAAGGAACCCGGATTTGAGCATGCTGTGAAGTGGGTGCTCCCGGAGATTGATTTCAATGATTTCTGCAATGGATTGCTTGAAGTCAAAGACAAGACCACTTTCCAGCGCAAGATTATGTGGCCCTTTCTTGAGATGCTTGCATCCAAGACAACATCCGGAATCACAATATCCGGTCTCGACAAAATCGATAAGACAAAAGCATATACCTTTATAACAAATCACAGGGATATTGTACTGGATACGTCCTTCCTTAATCTCTGTTTCCTGCGTGCAGGCTATCCCACTACCGAGGTAGCTATAGGCGACAATCTGCTTATATATGCATGGATTAACGACCTTGTGCGCCTTAACAAGAGTTTTATCGTTAAGCGTGATCTTCCGCGCGTGAAAGCCCTCGAGGCCGCGCAGCAACTGTCGGCATATATACACTATGCGATTACCGGCAAAAACCAGTCGGTATGGATTGCAGAGCGTCAGGGACGCAGCAAGGATTCGAGTGATATGGCTCAGGACAGTCTCATAAAGATGCTCGGTCTGGCTGGCGACAAGGATTTTATAGGCAATCTTGAGGAGGTAAACCTTTTGCCTGTAAGTATCTCTTATGAATATGACCCCAACGACTATCTGAAGGCGCGCGAGTTTCTGCTTCGCCGCAATGATCCGGACTTCAAGAAGACTCAGCGCGACGACCTTTTCGCCATGGAGACCGGCCTGCTCCAGCCTAAGGGTCGAGTACATTTCGAAGTAGGCAATCCTGTGAATGACGAATTGTCGCATATGGATCGTGCACTTGACAAGACTGCCGTGGCCCGGGATGTATGCCGTATAATAGACTGTGACATTCATTCTGGCTACAAAATCTTCCCGATTAACTATATCGCGTTCGACCAGCTTTACAACACCGACAAATGGGCCGATCGATATACCAGCCAGGAAGTTGTGGATTTCAACAATTATCTGCATGCGCAGATATTAAAGGTGGATATCCCCGAGCTGTCGGAGGATGATACCCAGTTCCTCTATGAGATGATGCTTACTATGTATGCCAACCCGTTGAAGAACAGTATTATCGCCAACGATGTGTGTCTTGATTCCGAATCCGATAATATATAAAGGCTCCTATACCCGGCTATACTGAAAATATTCTCTCCGTTTAACTATAATATTGTTATCTCCCGATGCGACTCCCTATATTACCGATGATAATTCTTATCGCTTTCAACCTTCTGGTCGACGGATATATATGGAGTGTGTTGCGTCGAGTGGTATGCAACCGTCGTGTCTCAAAGGCATATGCGGTCTCATCGCTGTTGCTTATACTTTATGCGGTGGTGATTGTGGCTCTTCCGCGGAGGCGCGGAGGAGATTCTCTGCTGTTGGCCGACATGTGGATGCTCTACAGCTATTTCACCATCTATGTGCCAAAACTGGTATTTGCGCTTTTCAGCCTGTCGGCCATGCTGCCAATGCTGTGGAAGAGGCATATCTCCCGACCGTTGTTACTGACAGGTACTGTTGTGGCAGTTTTTACATTTGTTGTAATGTGGTGGGGGGCATTGGTCAATCGTACAAGGTGCCAGGTAAAAGAGATTACTCTATGTTTTGACCGGCTTCCAGAGGCGTTCGATGGATACCGTATGGTACAGTTTTCTGACTTCCATGTCGGCACCTACGGCTCCGACACTACCTTTGTGTCTGAAGTAGTCAAAACAATCAACGGCCTGAACCCCGATGTGATATTCTTTACAGGCGATATCGTAAACCGCCGTACCGATGAACTTCCGCCTTTTACCGCTACATTGAGCCGGCTTTCAGCTCCCGACGGAGTTATATCTATACTTGGCAATCATGATTACGGCGATTATAGCGAATGGCCGTCGGCGCAAGCCAAAGCCGATAATCTCACCCGTATGCATGCCTTGCAGGCCGACATGGGCTGGAGTCTGTTGCTTAACTCTTCTGAAATACTCAAACGTGGCGGCGACTCTATAGCTGTAGTAGGCGTTGAAAACTGGGGAGACCCTCCATTTAGTGTATACGGCGATCTCGGAAAAGCATATCCGGCTCTCGGCGATTCGGTATTCAAGATATTGCTTACACACAATCCGGCACATTGGGTCGAGGAAGTCGCCTCGTGCGATTCTGTTGAGATTCCCTTGTCGTTATCCGGTCATACCCATGCCATGCAGATTGAGGTTGGCGGATGGTCGCCCGCCAAATATCGCTATCCGACATGGGGTGGTTTGTATTCCGATTCCGACGGAAGCCATATGCTCTATGTCAACATCGGAGTAGGCGCTGTGGCTCTTCCGATGCGTATCGGAGCCACTCCTGAAATCACCCTCATAACTTTGCGGCGCTGCCAGGCAGAGTCGGCTACCTCATCGCAGACAATTATAAAATAATCATATAGCATCTTATTCTCAGACTCTTACATAATCGATGAACAGCGAGTTTGTATCTATCATTGCCGAGGAACTGAGCATCCCGCGCAAATCGGTAAATGCCACCGTGAAATTGCTCGAAGACGGAGCCACCATACCATTTATCAGCCGTTACCGCAAAGAAGCTACCGGCGCGCTTGACGAAAATGCCATACATAATATCGAGCGCCGTTACCGCTCTCTCGAAGCTCTTGAAAAACGTAAGGAAGCAATATTGGCCTCAATGGAGGAGCAGGGAAAACTTACTGATGATTTACGCAGACGCATCGAGGACACCCGTGAGGCCTCTACTCTCGAGGATATATACATGCCTTTCCGGCCCAAACGCCGCACGAGGGCTATGATTGCAGCTGAGAAAGGTCTGGAGCCGTTGGCCCGTATGATTATGTCGCAGAATCTCGATTCGCTCGACAAGGCTGTCAAAAAATTCATCAAAGGCGACGTGGCCGATGCCGAGGCGGCTGTCGGCGGTGCTTCTGATATTATAGCCGAGTGGATAAGCGACAGCGAGAAAGCGCGTTCGATAGTACGTGCCCGCTATATGCGCAATGCCGTGATTACCTCAAAGGTGATGTCCGGTAAGGAAGAGGAAGGCCGCACATATGAGAATTACTTCGACTACACCTCTCCACTGCGTTTGTGCACCTCACATCGTCTGCTTGCAGTGCTTCGTGGACAGAAAGAGGGGATATTGAAGGTGAATGTGTCGATTGACGACGATGAGATGATTGAGCGTCTTACTCGTATGTTTCTTCGTTCGACAGCCTCTGACGAAGTGGCTGCTGTGATTCGTTCTACTGTCCGTGACTCATACCGCAGGCTGATAAAGCCTTCGATTGAGACTGAGATTATGAATGCCGCCAAGGGCAAGGCCGACGATAGCGCGATTGCGATATTCGCCGATAATGTTCGTCAGGTGCTGATGGGCTCTCCGCTTGTCGGAAAACGAGTGCTTGCCGTGGATCCCGGCTTTAAGAATGGATGCAAGATTGCCGCTCTCGATTCTCAGGGTAATGTTCTGTGTACCGACCAGATATTCCCCAATGCTCCGGTCAACGATTTTCATGGAGCTGCATTCAAGGTTTGCTCTATTGTCGACCGCTTTGAAATCGATGCCATAGCTCTTGGAAACGGCACTGCCTCACGAGAGACTGAAAATTTCCTTAACCAGTTGCGTTATCCGCGGCCGGTACGTATATATATCGTAAACGAGAGTGGTGCGTCGATTTACTCTACGTCGGAGGTCGGTGTGCGCGAATTCCCCGATCTTAAGGACCTCGACCGTGGCGTCATATCCCTTGGACGTCGCCTGATTGACCCTATGGCCGAACTCGTGAAGATTGAGCCGAAGCATATTGGGGTCGGGCAGTACCAGCATGATGTAGACCAGACTAAATTGCGCGATGCGCTCGACTTTACTGTAGGAAGTTGTGTAAATGCCGTCGGGGTTAATGTCAACACGGCATCCCGCGAGCTACTGAGCTATGTCAGCGGCATCGGTCCGACTCTGGCCGCCAATATTGTAAGCTATCGCGCCGAGAATGGCGATTTTACATCACGCCGCGAGTTGCTCAATGTGTCGCGTATGGGAGAGAAGGCATTTCAGCAGTGTGCCGGATTTCTCCGTATTCCTGGCGCTCACAATATTCTTGACAATACCGGAGTGCATCCTGAGCGTTACGACCTGGTCGAGGCAATAGCTTCCGACCGTGGCACTACGGTTGATGCTCTTGTAAAGGACCCCAAGACCCTCCAGAACCTCGACTTGTCGCCATATGTTACCAAGGAAGTCGGACTTCCGACTCTTACCGACATCGTGCTCGAACTGGAGAAGCCTGGCCGTGACCCTCGTGCTGTAGATGAGGAGCCGGTAGAGTTTGATACTGGTATACATGATATCCGCGACCTTCATGCAGGTATGGAGCTGCAGGGTGTGGTCAACAACATAACCGCTTTCGGCTGTTTTGTCGATTTAGGTATTCATGAGAATGGACTAATCCATATTTCACAGCTTGCCGACAGGTTTGTGTCGTCGCCTCTTGAAGTAGTGCAGATGAATCAGAAAGTAAGGGTGCGCGTCATGGATGTTGATTATATGCGCGGACGCATTGCCCTTACGATGAAGGATGTTTCGCAACTGCCGCAGGCATGAGAGTTGACCTCCCCGATACGATGTGTATAGTGGGCGTTGGATCCAACAGTCCCGACCGTGCTGTAAGGGTAGCCGAGGCAATCGGCTGGCTTGGCCGCACGTTTTATCCTGCTCTCTTCTCGCCTGTTTACTCCACCCCTGAGTGGAGCGGAAGGTTTCCGGAGTATCTCAATGCTGTAGCCGCCGTAGGTGTCGCTCCTTATGTCGGATTTGATGAAGTCAACGCCTCACTGAAACTTTATGAGCGCCGTTGCGGACGAGTTCCTTCCGATAAGACAACCGGAATAGTACCCGTCGACCTTGATATTGTGGTATGGAGGGGTGAGGTATGTCGTGAGACGGAGTTTCAGCGGCCATATTTTTCAGAAGGCTACAATATGGTAGTCAAACAACTGGTATCAATGAAGAAATAATCATTAAGAGCTTGTTTAATAATAAATGTTGCCGCCAGGGTCGTATAGCTTGAGTCGATTTTCGACATGTGACGAAGGAGTGTACTTTATGTACATGACTGAGGAACAAGGCGAAAAGCGGCCAAGATATACGAGACAAAAGGTAGCTTTATAACCATTCAATCTCTTGCCTGCTTTAAAGCAAATGTAAAAATATATCAACAATATGGAACAAATTACATCACTTCGGTCGTTATGGAGCCCCATAACTCCCTCATCACAAGCGGAAATCTGCTCGCCGACTGACCGCCCTGACGGTAACATTTATTATTAAACAAGCTCTAAGATGAACCGCAAGGATTTTGAAATAATGGCTCCTGTAGGGAGCTACGAGTCGCTGCATGCAGCCATTGACGCTGGTGCTGATGCCGTGTATTTCGGCATAGCCGGGCTCAATATGCGCTCGCGCTCTTCAATCAACTTTACTCTTGACGACCTGCGCTCTATTGCCGCGCTCTGTGCCGAACATGGAGTAAAGACCTATCTTACAGTCAATACAATTATATATGACTCTGATATCGATAGATGTCATGAAGTAATTGATGCCGCGCGCGAAGCCGGTATTACAGCGATTATTGCAAGTGATATTGCGGCGATAGTCTATGCGCGCTCAGTCGGAGTCGAGGTGCATATATCCACACAGTGCAATATCTCAAACATTGAAGCTGTGCGCTTCTATTCGCAGTGGGCCGATGTGGTGGTGCTTGCTCGAGAGCTCAATATGGAGCAGGTGGCTGCCATCCACAAGGCTATTGTTTCAGATGACATACGTGGTCCAAAGGGCGAATTGGTTAAAATCGAGATGTTCTGTCATGGTGCTCTTTGCATGGCCGTCAGTGGCAAGTGCTATCTGAGCCTTCATGAGATGAACTCAAGTGCAAACCGCGGCGCATGCACCCAGATATGCCGTCGTGGCTATACGGTGCGCGACCGGGAGACCGGCGATGAACTTGAGGTAGACAATAAGTATATCATGTCGCCCAAGGATTTGAAGACAATCCACTTTCTCAACAAGATGATTGATGCCGGAGTGAGTGTGTTCAAGATAGAGGGACGCGCACGTGGTCCTGAGTATGTGAAGATTGCGGTCGAATGCTACGATGAGGCATTGAAAGCTATTGCCGACGGCACATACTCCGACGAGCTTGTCGCCGGATGGGACGAGCGTCTTAGCCGTATCTTCAACCGTGGATTCTGGAACGGATATTATCTGGGACAACGTCTCGGCGAGTGGTCATCGAAGTATGGTTCGTCGGCTACACGCACAAAGGTATATGCGGCAAAGGGCATACGTTATTTCTCTAAACTTGGGGTGGCAGAGTTCCTGATGGAGGCGGGCGAGCTGCATGTCGGCGACGAGATTGTGATTACCGGTCCTACTACCGGGGCCATGATTATCAAGGTAGAGGAGATACGAGTCAATCTCAAGCCGGTGGAGAAGGCCGTCAAAGGTGATAGCTTCTCAATTCCGGTTCCGTCAAAGGTGCGTCCTTCCGACAGGCTTTACCGTTGGCAGGAAGTGTAGTTTTTTCGTATATTTGCGGAAATGTAATATTCAATACATAAATGAAACAGACTTTATCCAACGACTTGCTTACAGTGACAATCGATGCATTTGGCGCCGAGTTACAGGAAATAGTCAACAAGCGTACCGGCTGGCAGTATCTTTGGCACGGCGACAAGACATTCTGGGGCCGGCGCTCACCCGTGCTTTTCCCGATAGTAGGGTCGGTATGGGACGGATGCTATCGCATGGACGGCAAAGAATTCAGGCTTGGGCAGCATGGCTTCGCGCGCGACAGAGAGTTTGAAATCATAACCGATACTCCCGACGATGAGGCTTGGTTTTCACTCGAATCCGATGACAGCACCCTGGCGTTGTATCCCCGTCGTTTTCGTCTGGAGATTGGCTACCGACTGCAGGAAGCAAGGCTTACAGTGATGTGGCGTGTCATAAATCTTGATGACAGGGAGATGAGTTTCCAGATAGGCGCACATCCGGCCTTCAACTATCCCGGCTTCAATGTCGCTGACGATGTGCACGGATATTTTTGCTTTGACAGCCGTAGTCTTGAGAAGCAGGTGATTGAAGAGAAAGGGTGCATCGGAAATGCTACCGAGCCTGTAGCGCTTGACGAGGACGGAATGCTCCCGGTCATGAGCGATACATTCTGCAACGATGCCATAGTGCTGGCCGACCATCAGGTGCATAGAGTGTCAATGCTTGACAAGAACCGAGCACCATATCTGTCGGTGCTTTTCCAGGCTCCCCTTGTCGGGCTTTGGTCTCCATCCGCGCAGGCTCCTTTCGCGTGTATTGAGCCATGGTGGGGCAGATGTGACCGTGTGGGCTTCTCCGGTGATTTTTCTGAGCGCGATTATGTCAACAAAATTGCACCGGGCGAAACATTCTCTGCCTCTTATATGGTTATTTTCGATAACTTCTAATCTAACAGAACTGCTTGGCTAATTTACCACTCTTGCAAATTAGGCGAAAAACAGTAACTTTGTAGTTATCCAAACAACAATAAGATGAAGCGAATTCTGACTATGCTTATTGCAGCGATGCTGTTGTCGGCTTGCGGAGGTCTGTCAAGCAAAGAAAAACAGATAGTCGGACTGTATTATAATCCGGCTGTATCTGACCGAGAACCGGTATTTGAGCTAAACAGCGACGGGTCCAGTGTAATGAGAGCCATACGTCCCGATGTGCTGACTCTGTCGGTGAAAGGCACATGGCATATCGTCGGCGACACATTGGTCATACAACATAACCTCGCTACCGTCACTGCCGAGGGCGATACAGCTATTATCGGTACTGTCGCTCCCGTTTTTAAGGCAATTGTGACTGACCATACCGACTACACTATGACACTTGACCGCGATGGCATTGAATATGAGTTCATAAAGAGAAATGCCGTTGCCGGCGAGTAATTGATATGAGTTATGAGAATACACCTGAATAAACACATTTCCATTATCCGTGTCAGGGCTTGTGTGCTTGCATGCGCGGTCGCTGCCGGAATGACAGCCGCATCATGTTCGTCGCCTTCTGTCTCAGAGCAGAAAGATGATCTTGAACAGGCTCAGGCCCTTATTGAGCGCTTGGATTACCGTAGCGCACAGAGTATATGCGACGAGATAAGGCAATACCAGACCAAGGGCGACGCACGCGATGCCAAGGTGCTCGGGCGGTTGTCGATACTTTATATGAAACTGTCGGATGCCGGCGGACATGAGGAAAATATCGAGTATGCCTATCAGTGTTTTCTTGAAGCCTACTCTGCCGACAGCATTGCAGCGAATGAATATTACAGCTCGTTGAGCATAGACGAGATGCCACAAGGGATGCTTCTTGCCGGAATTGTGCGTAATACAATAAGAATTCCGGATATGGAAGAGTCCGACTCTGTAGCCATTAAATAAAGGAATAAACACAATATAGACCGATGGGAGTAGATTTCCGCGATACTTTGCGCGCGTTGCTTGATAATGGCGGCATGCCTGTTGAGGAGGCTGTCGGGTGCGAACCCGATGCTGTTTCACAGGCTTCCGGGAAAGAATATATGTCGAAGGCTCGTCTGGATATCTTTTTTGAGAAGAAAGGGCGTGGTGGAAAGAAAGCTACAATTATAGCCGGTTTCCCCGACGGGATGGATGATGACGATATCGCTGCGCTTGCTTCCGGCCTCAAGCAGAGACTCGGAGCAGGAGGCTCGGCCAGAGGTGGCGAGATACTTATACAGGGTGATCGCCGTGCTGACCTGAAAAAGGCTCTTGAAGAATTAGGCTGGAAAGTGAGAGTATGCTGAAGATACATAAGGCCTCGGCCGGCTCCGGAAAGACATTTACACTGACAAAAAGCTATATCAAGCTGCTTCTTGGCGAAAAGCGTCAAGACGGTTCATACCGACTGTCGGACGGGATTAACCGTCATCGTTCGATTCTTGCCATTACATTTACCAATAAGGCTACCGAGGAGATGAAGGCCCGTATCGTCGGGCAACTCGCTATGTTGGCCGACCCCAATGGAAAGAGTCCCTATCGCAGTGATTTGTGTGCGGAGCTTAAGTGTACTCCTTCCGACCTTAGCGAGCATGCGTGTAAGGCGCTAAACGCTTTACTTATCGACTTCGGCAACTTCAATATAAGCACCATCGACGCTTTTTTCCAGATGGTGTTGCGCACATTTGCACGTGAAGCTAACTTATCAGGCAACTATGAGGTAGAGCTCGACGAGACTCAGGCGGTGTATATGGGCGTTAACGCGATGTTATCATCGCTCAATTCCTCCGACGGCAGTAAGATTGAGGCTTCCCGTCGCCGTCAGCTCATGGTATGGCTCAGGCAGTATATGCTGCAGAAACTTGATGAGGGCAATTCGTTCAATATATTCGTACGCAACAGCAAGATAACCGGCGACCTTGTAGAATACATCAAAAAGTCGCTGAATGAGACATATAAGCTCAACCGGGCGACAATAGTCGGATATCTGGAAGAGCCGGAACGAATCATGCGGTTCAGCGCGGCTATAAACCGTGCGTACGAGCGTCGGCGCAAGCGGTTGGCGGATGAGGCCGATGCAACTGTCAGGCTGCTTAGTGACAACGATGTGCTGAAAGGCGTGCATAAGAATGTAAGCACACCATTCTCCAATTGGGCCAAGGGTGAGATAGATGTCAGGAAAGACCTTACGGCCACTGTTAAAAAGGCTGCTGTCGATCCGTTGGCATATTTTACTAAAGACTATAAAAATACCCCTTCCGACCTTGTAGGCGCTGTGGGGCAACTTGCTTCCTATGCGGTAGAGGTGTGGGATGAAATGCGAGCGTTCCAGGTTCTGAGATCCAACATATTCCATATGGGGATTATCGGTGAGGTGGAGCGACACACTGCAGAGGTGCAGCGTGAGAATAATGCCATTCTGCTGGGAGACACTGGCACCATACTGAATACTATAATAAACCAGGAAGAAGCACCTTTTATATACGAGCGTCTCGGAATAAGGCTGCGCAATTTCCTTATCGACGAGTTCCAGGATACGTCGAGGATACAATGGCTTAATCTCAGTCCGCTTGTAAGGGAGTCGCTTGCCACGGGCAACGACAATCTGATAATAGGCGACGAAAAGCAGGCCATCTACCGTTTCCGCAACTCCGACCCCTCGCTCATAATCAAGGATGTGCCGGAGGAGTTTGCACAGCAATGTGAGATGCATGGCCATGTGATATCCGAGAATACCAACTGGCGTAGTGCCCGCGAGATAGTGCAGTTCAACAACACGGTATTCATATCTCTTGCACGCCAGCTCGGGTTGGGCGCCATATATGCCAATGTCGTACAGAATGTGCAGCATACCGATGTGGCGGGTTATGTCGAATTCGCCTCATACAGCGACGCCGACGAGAGTCTCGACCGGATGATAGAGCATATACTCCGACAGCTTGAGGATGGATATAGGCAGAGAGACATCGCGGTGCTATGTGCCAGGCGCAGTGAATGTGCCGAGGTGGTGGCGCGCTTGCTTCGTGCCAAGGCGGAGAATGGCGATGGGCCGCTCGCCGACCTGCAGATTATAACCGACGAAGCTCTCGTTGTAGGCAATGCACCTTCGATAAGACAGATTGTAGGAGTGTTGCGCTACGTCGATGCCCATGTCGTGCTGTCGCATAAGAAGGGCGCTGACACTACCGCCGCCGAGATTATCAATCGCTTTGAGTTCTTCAGGGCTATGGGTCATTCCGGAACCGAGGCGATGCGCATGGCTTTCTCCGATGAAGGCGCCGAGGCCGACCGTGCTGCGCTTGAGGCTGCGGAAATGGAGTGTACCAATGTGCCGTCGATTGTAGAGCGTGTGGTGGCGCGATGCCTTAGTCCGGAGACATGCCGAGACGAGAATCTTTATATCACGGCATTTCAGGATATGGTCATCGACTTCTGTTCGCATGGAGATGCCGACCTGCATTCGTTCATGAAATGGTGGGACGAAAAAGGGTGCTCCCGCAGTCTTGCCGTACCTGAGGGTGTCGACGGTATAAGGGTAATGACCATACACAAGTCCAAAGGCTTGGAGTTTGCCTGTGTGCATGTGCCGTTGCTATCCGGTTCGTTGAGTTCGCCTGACAATATGATGTGGGTGTCGACACACTGTCCCGACTCTGAAAAGTTGTTGCCTTTGTTCTGTGGCCCGGAATTTGATAAGGACGATGTGCCTCCTATGATTCCGTTGAAGGCGAACACCGTAGGAAAGATATCCCTCTTCTCCAGCCAGTATGATGAGGCGGTGTATGACGAGGTTATCGACCGTCTCAATCAGGTGTATGTGGCCTTTACACGCGCATCCCGCGAGCTGATTGTAGGATATCAGGAGGGGGCGTCGGAGATTTCCGACAGGCTGGAGGCCGCATTCGCTGAAATGACTCCTGAGATGTGTGCGTCGGTCGCGGAGCAGCGGTCGTTGCCGGATGGTACGCTTGTGCCTCTTAGCGATAAGACTGTGCGAGTTGTTGAGGAGCACGATGGTGTGGAAGAGGAACGCGAGGTGCTGAAGATAGGCTCACAGGTGTTTTCGGGAGACAGGAATGACAACCGCGGTGAAATGTTGGAAATGCCGTCATATTATAGTCTTGACAATGAGGAGATATGGTCGATGAACCGCATCGAGGATATGGCCGACATGGAGCGTCCGCGTCAGCGCGGCATAGTGCTCCATTCGGTAATGGGATATGTGCGCCATGCCTCCGATATTGACCGGGCAGTGTTGCGTGCCAATATGCGCGGCATACTGCCTCATGGCGAGATGGAAGAGGTTGCCTCGATACTGCGTGAGGCGTTGTCCGACAGTAGGGTTACGCGATGGTTTGAAAGCTATCGCAAACTGTTGCGTGAGCGTACGCTCGCCATTCGGTATGAGGAGCGCGACCGCACTACCGGTGAAAAGACCGGCGAGGAAGTAATCCGCCATTACCGTCCCGACCGTGTAGTATGGACTGCCGACGGTGCGATCGAGGTGGTTGACTACAAGTTTGGCGACGAGGAGTCGTCGCGTTATGTGCGACAGGTGCGCGGCTACATGAATCTTTTGCGCCGCGCCTACAAAGGCACGACCGTGCGCGGCTATCTGTGGTACCCTCTTTCGGGCAACATTATCATCTGCTGAAGTAGCATAGGTGTTTTACGTAGCGCTATCTGTTGTCAGATGCGCTGGCTTCGTCAGGCGTGTCGTCGTCATAGGTGCAATCTCCGAGTTTGCGCATTAGACGGAGCTTGCGTTGACGCAGTGTCCCCGGTGTTATACCGATAAGTGCTGCTATTGCAGCATTTGTAAGTCCTGATGTAAGCAGATGGTAAAGAATCATATCATCATCTGTGAGCATTGTGCGGTAGACCGTGATGTCATTACGACACAGATGTATGAAGTGTAGCAGGCTATCGCGTTCATGCTGATTGAGGGGATGTACTTTTTCGGTTGTCTTACATGAGTTTTTATTGTCTGTCCCGACGGCGCTGGCGCTCTTAGGGGTTTGCATGCATTGCAGTGCGTTTATCTTAGGCCACGCCTTGCAGTCATGATATAGAGCTGATGTGAGTCGGTCAATCGTGCTTTTCAGTTGCTCGATAGTTTCTTCTTTGTTGGTAATATCGTTGCAAAGGGTATCTATCCGGTCATTGCCCTGTCGGATGATATCGGTGTAGACCGGCGAACGCATCTGTGCAAGCTCCCGGTTCTTGCGCTTTAGCTCCAGTTCCCGATGTGAATGGATAATAAGTAGAAACATCAGAATGGCTATTACGACAATCAGGAATATCGTTAGCATCGATACTCCTCTAAGGATGTCTCCTGTAGGGCCGCTTTGCTCAAAAATCAGTTTGAACATGCTGGCGCATTCAATAGCCGCAAGCGATAGTATGGCATTCATGTATTGTAGGCATCAAGGGTAATTCCAATGCGAATATACGAAATTTTATGGTACGTGGAGATTTTATTGATGCATTATTGCGTTACATGTCGGTTTGATATTCAAAGACGCTCATTAATTATTCTGTTGATTGTCAATATGATTTTGTGTGATAAAGAAAAATGTAACGTTACAAATTTGGGTTTCATCATTTTGATGTCATATCTTTGCTACCGTCGATGGCCATCGCATTTAATCTTAACCCTATTAAATCTTTAGCAATGAAAAAAGTAAGAGCTTGTTTAATAATAAATGTTGCCGCCAGGGTCGTATAGCTTGAGTCGATTTTCGACATGTGACGAAGGAGTGTACTTTATGTACATGACTGAGGAACAAGGCGAAAAGCGGCCAAGATATACGAGACACAAGGTAGCTTTATAACCATTCAATCTCTTGCCTGCTTTAAAGCAAATGTAAAAATATATCAACAATATGGAACAAATTACATCCCTTCGGTCATTCGCCGGCATCTTTCCGCCCGTGCTTCGGTCGTTATGGAGCCCCATAACTCCCTCATCACAAGCGAAAATCTGCCCGACGACTGACCGCCCTGACGGTAATATTTATTATTAAACAAGCTCTAATTGTGATAGACATTAAATCATTTTAATTTTTAAAGAGATGATAAAGATGCGCATGATTTTAAAGTATATGGTCATAACAGGGTTGGCATGTGTCTTTTATGACTTTATTGATTATTTAGTAGGAACGAGATGGCTGGTAGCTGGCTGGTTGTTATTTATGTCAATTCTGCGTCTTGGCGCCCGGCATACAGTTAGTATCAGGGTGTTTAAAGAGCCGATATCAAAAGGTGCGATTCGATTGGAATTAATAGTATTGCTAAATCTGATATACTATATGGTCATTGCGATAATTCGGGATGACTTGCCTCGATATATTGGTTTCGGTATGTTGATTCTGGCTGTCACTATTGATGTATATAATCGTTGGAAGAACTTTTGCAGAATAAATACAGAATAAATATAAACGGTTATGAGGTATGAAATTTATGAACGTATAAGGAATTTGGCGGCTTTCGTAGGGGTTACTTTGGTGGGATATGACTTACTGAAATATGTGGTCTATGTTGGCGATTCGCTTGAGGAGGAGGTGCTGCGGTTTGTGGGCTGGCTGTTTATCTGTGGGATAGCAAGCCGGGGAGGCGTGTTTCTAAATGGAAATGGCAGACCGGGAGTGTTTGCTATACGGATATTCCGTGAGCCGTTTTTAAGGCGAAACGTTGCAGTGGAGGGTATTTTTGCTGCGTATATGGGCTATCTGACGTGGATGGCTGTGAGATTTGGCGAGATGCCGAGGATAATAGGCTTTGCCGTATTATTTCTGGTGATTGGTGTTGATACCGTGGTGCGCTTGCGCATGTCTCGGAAATGAGTGCTATGACAAGAGCGGTCAGGCTACGGGTGAGGCGAAGAGAAGGGGTAGTTCGATGCGGAAAGTGGTGCCGCGTCCGAGTTCTGAGGCGGCTACGTAGATGCGTCCGTGGTGGTATTGCTCTATGATGCGGCGGGCGAGGGCGAGACCGAGGCCCCAGCCGCGTTTCTTTGTTGTGTAGCCGGGGTTGAATATGGTCTTGAACCGATTGCGCGGGAGACCCTTTCCGGTGTCGGCGACTTCAATCCATGCGTTGCGGTCGGAGCGTCCGGTAGTGACGGTGATGGAGCCTTCGGCCTCCATGGCGTCGACGGCGTTTTTAATGAGATTTTCCATTACCCACTGGAAGAGTGAGTCGGATAGATCGACCATTAGCGGGCCGTGGCAGCAGTCAACAGTGAGGTGTATGCGCGACGAGATGCGTGTCGACATATATGATGCGGCATCGCTCACTACAGTGTTGAGGTTGGCAGGCTCGAGTGTGGGCTTTGAACCGACCTTCCCGAATCGTGAGGCTATGGTGGAGAGGCGTGTCACGTCCTTGTTCATCTCCTTTACCATGTCGGCGTCTACTCCAAGCGATTCGAGGAGTTCCATCCATGCCATGAGCGACGAGATGGGTGTGCCGAGCTGATGGGCTGTCTCTTTGGTCAGGCCTACCCACACCTTGTTTTGCTCAGCCTTTTTGGTAGAGATTACGGCAAAATATACGAGCACTACAAACACAAGCATCACCACTACCTGGATGTAAGGGTAGTAGCCGAGCATGCGGAGCAGCCGGCTGTCCTCGTAGTAGAGATACTGCGACTCTCCGCCGGGTATGTCGATCACAATCTTTTTGGATGTGTTGCGCAGGGCGTTGAGGCGATTGTTGAGGAATGCCTGGTTGACCGGGGATATGTATAGCGGGTCGAGTGTGTCGGGGGGCTCAGGCAGGTCAAAGTTGCGCTGGTCGAGTATGTTGCCTTCGTCGTCGGTGAGCAGCACGGGTATATTGCGGTTGCTCTGGATTATGCTCAGAAGAAAGTCGATGTTGTCGGATGCCGCATCTGGGTTTGCAATCTCTCGGGTAGCATCGGCCCATATCTCCATCCGCTGGCGCTCCTGTTCGGCGAGTTTCTTGACAATATTGTCGGATATGCACAGAAATAGTACGGCGAGCCCCACTGCGATGAGCAGGAATACCACAGTGCCGTAGCGGCGCATGTCGTAGATATTGGCCATGATTTTATAACGGTGGATGGTGACAGTATATTATAGGATTTGTTTAGACAATCTATAGTTGATGTAACATGTCGGCCGGGGTCAGACCGGTGACAGGGTGGGTCCATTCCGGTGCGAGCCGTAGCATCGGGAGCAGTACGAATTCGCGCAGGTGCATGCGCGGGTGGGGGAGTGTCAGGCTATTGCCGGCGGGTGTAAGGGTCATATCGATTGCTGTATCGCCATAGGCTATGAGGTCTATGTCGATGAGTCTGTCGGCATAGCTTCCGTCGGGCTTTCGGTGAGATGCAGGAGATATATAGCGCTCGATTGAGAGCAGAACGTCGAGGAGAGCTTCCGGAGAGAGGCGCGTGTCGAACACAAGACCGATATTGAGGTAGGGTGAGTCGGAGTTGTATCCCCATGGCTCTGACTCTATGGCAGAGCTGAGCTGAGGCTTGACGTTGAGTGTATCAGCAATCAGGGCGACCGCACGAGCGATATTGGCCCGTCGGTCGCCCTGATTGCTGCCTATGTTGATGTAGGCTGTGGGCATTATTGGAAATATTTTCCTTTAGTTACTTTTGTCAGAGGGTTTTCTTGACTTCGACTTCCTCGAATGCCTCAATGAAGTCGCCTTCCTGGATGTCGTTGTATCCGGCAATTGAGAGGCCGCAGTCGTAGCCGCTGAGCACCTCCTTGACATCGTCTTTGAAGCGCTTGAGCGAGCCGAGTTCTCCGGTGTATCGCACGATACCGTCGCGAATCAGGCGCACTTTGCAGGAGCGTTTGATTTTTCCTTCGCGTACAATAGCGCCGGCTATAGTGCCGACTTTGGAAATCTTGTATACCTGAAGCACTTCTGCCGTGCCGATAACCTCTTCCTTGATTTCGGGGGCGAGCATGCCTTCCATGGCATCCTTCACCTCTTCGATAGCCTGATAGATTACCGAGTAGAGGCGTATTTCCACTCCGTCGCGCTCGGCGGCACGGCGTGCTGCCTGGCTCGGACGTACCTGGAATCCGATGATTAGGGCGTCGGATGCGGCAGCCAGTGCTACGTCGCTTTCGGATATTGCGCCTACGGCCTTGTGGAGCACGTTGACTTTGACCTCCTCGGTCGACAGTTTGATGAGGGAGTCGGATAGCGCCTCGATTGAGCCGTCGACGTCGCCTTTGACGATGATGTTGAGTTCGTGGAAGTTGCCGATAGCGCGACGGCGTCCGATTTCTTCGAGTCCGATACGCTTGTTGGTGCGCAGTCCGAGTTCACGCTGTAGCTGTTCGCGCTTGTTGGCAATCTCGCGTGCTTCCTGTTCGGTGGGCATGACATTGAATGTGTCGCCTGCCTGAGGTGCGCCGTTCAGTCCGAGGATGAGCACCGGTGTGGCGGGACCGGCTTCTTTCACACGCTGGTTGCGCTCGTTGAACATTGCCTTTACCTTGCCATAGTTGGAGCCGGCGAGTACAATGTCGCCTACACGGAGTGTTCCGTTCTGAACAAGTACGGTTGCGACGTATCCACGGCCTTTGTCAAGCGATGACTCGATGATGGAGCCTGTGGCCGGACGAGAGGGGTTGGCCTTAAGGTCGAGCATTTCGGCCTCAAGGAGCACTTTCTCCATGAGTTCGTTTACACCGAGACCTTTTTTTGCGGAAACGTCCTGTGACTGGTATTTTCCACCCCATTCCTCAACGAGGTAGTTCATCTGGGCGAGTTCTTCCTTGATTTTGTCGGGATTTGCCGCCGGTTTGTCAATCTTGTTGATTGCAAATACAATGGGAACGCCAGCGGCAGAGGCATGGTTGATGGCCTCGACGGTCTGGGGCATAACGTTGTCGTCGGCGGCAACGATAATGATACAGAGGTCGGTTACCTTGGCTCCGCGGGCACGCATGGCGGTAAAGGCTTCGTGGCCCGGGGTATCGAGGAATGTGATACGGCGTCCGTCTTCAAGTTTTACGTTGTATGCGCCGATGTGCTGTGTTATGCCGCCAGCTTCGCCTGCGATTACGTTGGCGTTGCGGATATAGTCGAGGAGCGATGTCTTACCGTGGTCGACGTGGCCCATTACGGTTACAATCGGTGGACGGTTGACGAGGTCTTCCTCGTTGTCTTCTTCCTGATGGATTGCCTCGACTACCTCGGCCGATACATATTCGGTCTGGAAACCGAACTCTTCGGCTACAATATTGATAGTCTCGGCGTCAAGGCGCTGGTTGATGGATACCATCACACCGAGATTCATACAAGTGGCTATGACTTCGTTGATGGGTACATCCATCATTACGGCCAGGTCGTTGGCGGTAACGAATTCGGTGAGTTTCAGCACTCGGCTTTCGGCTGCTTCGGCTTCGGCTGCCTCGCGTTCGCGAGAGTGGAAGGCCTCACGTTTCTCTTTACGCCATTTTACGCCTTTTTTCTGGCCTTTGTCTTTGTTGATAAGGCGAGCGAGAGTTTCTTTTACCTGCTTCTGTACATCCTCTTCCGATGCAGGGGCCTGCTGTGGAGCATTGCGGCGGTTGCGGTCTTTGCCTTTTGCATTGTCTCGGTTACGTCCGTTGGCATTGTTGTTGTTGCCGCCATTGTTGCCTCCGCGGGAGTTATTATTGCCTCCGCGGTTCTGTCCGGGCTGCTGCTGGTTGGATGTCTTTTCAATGTCGACCTTTTCTTTGCCAATGCGGTTGCGCCGTTTTTTGCCTTGTCCGGCTGCAGCATTTGCCCCGGTGCCTGTAGCTCCGGCTCCGGCGGCTTTTGCGTTACGCTCATTGCGGCGTTCTTCCTTTGTCTTTCGACGCGGGCGAGTCGACTGGTTGATTGCGGAAAGGTCAATCTTTCCGATTACATTAAGCTGGGGAGCTGGATGAGACCCCGGTGTTGTAAATACTTCGGGCTCTTCTTTTTTAACCTCGGTTTTGGGCAATTCTTCTTTCTGTACGGGTGTCACTATGGGAGCCTGTGGTTCTTTTTGGGGTTCAGTTTTTGGTGTCGATGCCGATTTCTCTTTGTCAGGCTGAGTGGGGGCCTGTGTTTCCGATTCTTTTTCTTTGGCCGGAGTCTCGACAGGCTTTTGCTCAGGACGCTGTTCGCGGCGTGGCTCTGCCACAGGCGCGGGTGTGGTCTTCTCTACTACGGGAGCTTGGGGCTTCACCGGAGTTTCGACGGGTTTTGGCGCGGGTGCGGGTTGAGATACCGGAGTCTCCTGTTTTACCGGTGCAGATTCAGCCTTTTCAGCCTGCGCCTGTGCGGGTGTGGCTTTGGGCTCCGGTTTTGGCTCGGTTTTTGGTTCCGGCTTATGTTCGGTTTTGTGTCGCACGGGCTCTCCTTTCGAGTCAAGATCGATATGTCCGACAACAGTCGGCCTCACCGCAGGTCCAATCTTAATTTCCTGAGGTTCTGAGGCTGTCTCTTTTGCCGGACGTGTCGCTCTCTCTTTCTGGCGGTCGGATGAGAGCTTCTCCGACTTGCTCTTTTCTGCCTTGTCACTGCTGTATTCACCCATGAGAAGGCCGTAGGCACTCTCATCAATCCGGGCATTGGGATTCATGTCGATATTTATGCCTTTGGACTGAAGGAATTCAATGACAGTAGGAAGCGCGATGTTTAAGTCTTTTGCTACTTTGCTTATTTTGTAATTCGCCATATAGTGATTTGGGAAATTTTTCGGTTGATGGTTGAAGAGGGAGGTGGATAATCGGCAGGAGCTGCCCGTGTGAGTTATTAATCCTCAAACTCGGCTTTGAGAATAGAGAGCAGGTTGTCGACGGTGTCTTCCTCAAGATCGGCTTTGTCGATAATCGACTGGCGGTCCATCGCAAGGACATTTTTGGCTGTAACGCATCCGATGCTCTTGAGAGCGTCGATAATCCATGCGTCAATTTCGTCCTTGAATTCGTCAAGATAGATATCATCGTTGAAGTCTTCGCCGTTGTCGCGGTATACGTCGATTACGTAGCCTGTGAGTTTGGAGGCAAGTTTGATGTTGAGTGCGTTCTTGCCGATGGCGAGGGGCACCTCCTCGGGACGCAGGAATACTTCGGCGCGTTTTTCTTCTTCATTGAGGCGCATCGATGAGATTTTCGCGGGGCTGAGTGCGCGCTGGATAAATAACTCGGTATTCTTGGTGAACGGAATCACATCGATGTTCTCGTTGCGAAGTTCGCGTACAATGCCGTGGATACGTGAGCCTTTTACGCCGACGCATGCACCTACAGGATCAATGTGGTCATCGTAGCTCTCTACGGCAATTTTCGCGCGTTCGCCGGGGATGCGGGCTACTGCACGGATGCTGATGAGTCCGTCGTGGATTTCGGGTACTTCAAGTTCGAACAGACGGCGCAGGAAGTCCTCGGATGTGCGCGATACGATGATGCGTATGTTGTTATTTTTGTTCTCTACGGTCTTTATCACGGCGCGGACATTCTCACCTTTGCGGAAGAAGTCGCCCGGTATGGCTTCGGGACGGGGCAAAAGCAGTTCATTGTCTTCAGAGTCGAGCAGCAGTGTCTCTTTGCTCCAGGTCTGGTATACCTCTCCGTTTACGAGTTCACCCTCTCGACCTTTGAATTGTGCGAAAATGGCTTCTTTCTGAAGGTCGAGGATTTTTGACTGGAGAGTCTGGCGAAGATTGAGGATAGCGCGGCGTCCGAATTTTTCGAAAATAATTTCGCGGGTATGCTCCTCTCCTATTTCCACATCGGGATTGCTGTCGGCGCGGGCGTCGGACAGTGAGATTTGGGTATAAGGATTCTGAACCTCTCCGTCGGGCACGACTTCAAGATTCTGGAATATCTGCACGTCGCCTTTGTCGGGGTTCATGATTACGTCGAGATTCTCGTCGGTGCCGAACATTTTAGCAAGGACGTTGCGGAATGATTCTTCAAGCACGGATATCATTGTAGTCTTGTCGATGTGCTTGAGTTCTTTGAACTCGGCGAAACGTTCCACCATATTGGTGGATTCCTCTTTCTTAGCCATAGGGGATATGTAGTGTTGGGTTACTTGAATTCAATAAGATATTTTACGTATTTGCATTCGTCGGGAGTGAGGGTAATAGGCTCCTCTACTTCGACAGGCTTTTTCTTGCCCGGTTCCTTTACCTTCGTTTTAATTGTTATTACGAAAGATGAGTCGGTGTCGCTCACAGAAGTGAGTGTGCCTTTTATCTTGCGTCCGTCGCGGGTAAGAACTTCGACCGGATTGCCTATATTCTTGATATACTGGCCGCGTACTTTGAATGGTGATGTGAGGCCCGCAGATCCGACTTCAAGTTCGTAGTCTTCGACATCGCGGTCGAAGCGTTCCTCAATTTTTCGGGTGATGGCCACGCACTGGTCGATGTCAACGCCTTCGGTGCTGTCGACTTCAACGACTATTGTATTGCCGGGGCGCACATCAATGTCAACCAGAAAGAGCGAGGTGCCCTCTATGGCTTCATTTACAGTGGCTGTAAGCAAATCTTTGTCAATCATATTGTGAGTTTATAAACAATCGGAGGGGACTTGCGGTCCCCTCCGAGCTCGATTATGCTGCAAATTTAATATAATTGTCGTGAAAATGCAAATAAGAATAATATATTGTTGAGAGGAGTGATAATGCCGGACTATATATTTAACATAGTTTAACTACTCAACTTCTTTTACGAAGAATATTTCAGTGGGGAAGTGGTCGGAATAGCCATTGAGAAACTGTCCGCGCGAGAATGTGCGCAATGGATAGTTTTTATATATGCCGGATTTCGTGCGCAGGAAAGGAAAGTTATGTACTGTAGCTTTCCAGTATTGCATTCCGTCGGATGTGCCAGGAATCAGGTTGCCCGATACGATAATCTGGTCAAACAGATTCCACTCGCCTTTGTAGCATAATGTGCCGACTCCATTGTCGAGAATCCACCAGAAGGGGTTGTAGAAGCCGTGGTGGGTGGCTTGCTCGCGTTCGCGCACAGCTCCGAGGGCTACAGCGCATGATTTGTCGGAGGGGTCATCATTGAGGTCGCCCATAATCACTATTCCTTGGCCGGGGTTCACGCTCCACAGCGAGTCGGCGATGGCTTTCGACAGGGTTGCCGCTGCTTCGCGAAGTGGGCTTGACTCTTTCTGGCCTCCGAGTCGCGAGGGCCAGTGGTTTACGATGAAGCTCATTGGAGCTTCGAAAATTTTACCTGACACAACAAGCTGGTCGCGTGTGAGAAAATCCGGTTGGTCGGGGATTACCAGACGGTGGTTGTTGACGTTTTCAAGCGTAAAGAACAGGGGGTTGTAGAGCAGACCGACATCGACTCCGCGCCGGTCGGGAGAATCGTGATGTACAATCTGTAGATTCCACGGTTGTTTTCCTCTGGCGGCAAGGGTGTCATCGATTGCATGTACGAGGTCTTCGATGACATTACGGTTTTCAATCTCGCTTATTCCGATTATGGCAGGTCCGAGCGGAGTTTCTGGAGTATCAAACGAGGATATGGCTTTTGCAAGGTTTCCGATTTTTTTCCAATATTTATCGGAATTCCACATTCTGGCGCCTTCTGGCGAGAATTCAAGGTCGTATGTCCCGTTGGAATTTATTGTGTCAAACAGGTTTTCAAGATTATAGAAAGCGACTCCGGCCACGAGATATTGCCGTGCTGATGATGTGTCGGCGTTGTTGTCGGCAGCGGCTTTGGGTGTAGTGACGGCAATGACGGTCACGATGATTGCCAGAATTGATGTCAGGAGAAGTCTGCGCATTGTGGGTGATAGGGATTGGTTTATAGTCGAAGCGGTGCGGATTGTCGTTGGAAAATCCGGCACCCGGCTTATTCGGATTGTCTTTTCGGCGCTAAATTACGCAAAATTTTGTAATTTTGCAGAAACTTTCCATTTATGGATATACTTATATTAAATGGTCCCAACCTCAATCTTCTTGGAGTGAGGGAGCCTGGAATTTATGGAAACCGGGATTTCGAAGGGTTTCTGGATGAATTGCGCAAGCGTTATTCCCAGCATAAACTGCATTACTTTCAAAGCAATCATGAGGGCGATATCATAGACCGTCTTCAGGAATATGGGTTCGGTATGGCCTCCGGTATAGTGCTTAACGCCGGTGCATATACCCATACCTCGCTTGCTATAGCCGATTGCATATCTGCGATAAGTACTCCGGTGGTGGAGGTTCATATAAGTAATGTGCATTCGCGCGAGGCTGTGCGCCACCATTCGATGATATCTGGTGTGTGTCGTGGTGTAATCGCCGGTTTCGGTCTTGACAGCTACAGGCTGGCCATAGAGGCGCTGGCATGTGGTGCATGTTAGAAACTGTTTAAAATTCATATTACTATGCTTTTGAGAGTCTTGTCTGCGTCTTTTTGCTTATTCTTCGGTCATGTAGCTGCGGCTACACTCCCTCATCACAAGCAAAAATCCATCAGACAATCCTTCTCAAAATCGGTATCATATAAATTTAAACAGTTTCTTAGAGATAGTACAATTATTAAGGAAATAAAAGGATGAATAAGTTTACAAAGATAGTAGCCACAATTTCTGACCGGCGCTGTGATGTGGAGTTCCTTCGCGAACTCTATGCACACGGTATGAATGTGGTGCGTATGAATTCCGCCCATCTGCAGCTGGACGGATTTAAGAAGATAATAGAGAATGTAAGGGCGGTTTCGTCAACAATAGGTATCCTTATGGATACAAAAGGCCCGGAGATACGTACTACTACCAACGAATCGGATGCTGAAATCGAGTTTCGTTCTGGCGACAGGGTTGTCTTTGTCGGTAATCCGGAAGGAGCTACCACTCATGATGTAATATGTCTCTCATATGACGACATTGCAAGTGACGTGCGCGTAGGGGCTCGTATCCTTATTGATGACGGTGAGTTGTCGTTTCTTGTCGATGATGTGCGTGGCTCAGAGATATATGCTGTGGCAGAGAATGGCGGAACTCTTGGCTCTCGCAAGAGCGTGAATATCCCCGGGGTCAAGATTGCTCTGCCTTCGCTTACTGAGCGTGACCGTCGTAATATCGGGTATGCGATTGATCTGGATGTCGATTTTATTGCGCATTCGTTTGTGCGTAGCGCGGAGGATGTGCTTGATATACAGCGTATACTTGATGCCCGCAACTCTCATATAAAGATTATATCCAAGATTGAGAATCAGGAGGGTATAGATAATTTCGATGAAATCCTTGAGGTGTCATACGGCATTATGATAGCGCGTGGCGATCTCGGGATAGAGGTTCCAGCCGAGCGTATTCCTGTAATACAGCATGAGCTTATAAAGAAATGTATTGATGCTCACAAACCGGTAATAGTGGCTACGCAGATGCTTCATTCGATGATAAACAATCCGCGTCCGACCCGCGCCGAGGTGAGTGATATTGCCAATGCGGTGACACAGCATACCGATGCGTTGATGCTTAGCGGAGAGACGGCCTATGGCAATTATCCGGTAGAGGCTATAGCGACAATGTCGCGTGTGGCGATGGAGATGGAGCGTTCGCTTGGCTCGCATCGGCCGACTCCAAAGGTGGAGGCTGACCAGACGTCGTTTCTTGCGCGCCAGGCTGTGGTGTCGACCAATCTTCTGGGTACACGTGCTATACTTACTGACAGTTATACCGGGCGCACGGCCAGATATATTTCGTCATATCGTGCGAGCTATCCAACATTGGCTATATGCTATTATCCCTACGTGGTGCGTCTGCTCGCTCTCAGTTATGGAGTGTCGGCTCTCTATCAGCCTCGCATGGAGACAACGAGGGTATATCTGCAAAATGCATTGACCCATCTTATAGAAGGTGGCCGTCTTACATTGGCCGATCGAATCGCATATCTTGGAGGTTCGTTCGGAGAGGGCCATGGTACCTCGTTCCTGGAAATCAACAGCGTCGAGGCCATCATGGAAAATTTTCAGTCGTATACCCTTCCCAATCTTGAGGATGCTTCTCACTGACCGCGATACTGAACGATATATACTCGAGCATATTGATGCCGAGCCTGCGGTACTTGCCGAACTGAATCGTACGACACATGTGAGATGTCTTTATTCCAATATGTGTTCGGGGCATCTGCAGGGGCGTATCCTTAAGATGCTTGTCAGGATGATAAGTCCGAGGCGGGTGCTTGAGCTCGGCACATTCACCGGCTATTCCGCATTGTGTCTGGCAGAGGGACTGGAGAATGGCGGCGAAGTGCATACTGTTGAAATCAATGATGAGCTTACCGACATGATAGAAGGGTATTTTGAAAAAGCCGGGTATGGCGACAGAATTCATCTTCATGTCGGTGATGCGTCGGAAATCGTCCCTTTGATAAGCGGTGAGCCATGGGATATTGTTTTTATCGATGCCAACAAACGCTCGTATTGCGAATATTACCGGATGGTACTGCCTCTGGTGCGTAAGGGCGGTTTTATAATTGCCGATAATACATTATGGTATGGCAAGATGACTGATGGCAGTGCTCATGACGCTCAGACACTCGGAATCATGGAGTTCAACAAGATGGTAGGTGCTGATGCGTCGGTGGAGAAAGTAATATTGCCTTTGCGCGACGGACTTACTATAATATGGAAGAGAGATTGAGCCATAGAGGTAAGTCAGGTGTTATATTAGTAAGATTATAATAAAAATTCAAGTTATATATGGAAACAACCCGTCAAGCCAAGATATCGCGTCTGCTTCAGAAGGAGTTGAGCGAGATATTCCGTCAGCAGACAGCAAAACTGCGGGGCGTGCTCGTGTCGGTAAGTGCTGTGAGAGTATCGCCCGATTTGAGTGTGGCCAAGGCTTATCTGTCGGTATTCCCTTCAGATAAGGCCGAGGAGATGCTCGACAGTATCAATCATAACTCCAAGACAATCCGTTATGAGCTTGCACAGAAAGTTCGTTATCAGCTGCGCAAGACTCCGGAATTGACGTTCTATCTCGATGATTCTCTTGACTATCTGGAGAATATCGATAATCTGCTGACCCGCGACAAGGAAGCGCATCCCGGTCGTTTGGATGACGCCGTCGCTGAGGGTAATCATGATGCGTAATTGCTGAGGAGTGGCAATGGTTGCGCTCAGGATAGCTTGGCGCTATCTTTTTTCGAAAAAATCACATAGTGCGGTCAATGTGATTTCGGTCATTTCTTTGGCCGGGGTCGCGTTGGCCTCTATGGCTATTGTGTGTATAATGTCGGTATTCAACGGATTTACCGACCTTGCTCTCAGTCAGGCTTCCGTGCTGTCACCTGACCTTCGGATAGAGCCTTCCGAGGGAAAGATAATCGGGGGTGTTGATTCTCTGTTGGTAGAGTTGCGCGGTATTTCCGGAGTGGAATTAGTGGCGCCTGTGGTCGAGGAACGTGCGCTTGCGATATGTGGGGACAAGCAGATGCCGGTAAGGATAACCGGTGTTACCGATAATTACGGTATGATGTCCGATATTGTCAGGGTAGTGAAAGAGGATGGGGTGTTTGCTATGCATGACAGTATATTGGGTGATATGGCGACATTGAGTGTGGGTGCTGCCCTTACTCTTGATGCGAGGCCTACATCGCTAAGCCGTGTCGCAGTTTATGTGCCAAGACGAATCGGACGCATAAACACGACCAATCCGGCTATGTCGTTTCGAGCCGATACACTGGTTGTGAGCGGCGTTTATCAAACAGATCAGGCTGAGACGGATGCTGACGGGATGGTTATTCCTATATCTGTAGCACGCCGATTGCTGGAATATGAGGATGAGGCAACGGCTTTGGATGTGAAAATCTCATCCGGAGAGCCTGTCGGAGAAGTGGCAGACCGTATGAAGCTATTGCTTGGTGAAGGTTATACCGTGAAGGATCGTATTGCCCAGCAGGAGGAATCGTTCAGGATGATTTCTGTCGAGAAGTGGGTTACATTCTGTATGCTTGCATTTATACTCGTGATTGCATCGTTTAATGTGGTATCTACATTGTGTATGTTGGTTATTGAGAAGGACGCCAACATACGTACGATGCTTGCATTAGGGGCGTCGCAATATATGGTGGCCCGTATATTTATGATAGAAGGATGGCTGATTTCGCTTATTGGTGGTGTTATCGGTGTGACTGTAGGAGGCGCGTTGTGTTTGATACAGCAGATTTTTGGAATTATATGTCTTGGTGGGAATCATAATTTGATGACTACCGATGTATATCCGGTGCGTCTTGACGGAAGCGATATGCTCGTAGTGCTTGCTTTGGTGGCTGTCGTGGGCTTTACCACATCGTCGCTGACTGCAATGATAGCTAGAAAGCGTATGTTGGTTGATGCTGGAGAGTGATGTGAATTATGCTGCTGTATGTCAGTGGGATTGTGTACAAATACCTGTTTGGGGAAATAAATTTTGATAAAAAGTTTTCGTTATAACGGTAAAATCGTGTAAAAACAGTGTATTATTTAGATAAACATGCTATAGGCAAATTTAACTAAAAACAAGCTCTAAAATATTCTCTGAATTAGCGACATGTCGTCAACTGAGGAATCTCGATTGATTTTGGAATTGCGCTCAGGCTCTGATAAAGCATTCAATGCTTTGTATCAGAGATATGTGTCGCAGTTGTACTACTTTAGCCTCAGATATACCAAGTCGGCCTGTGATGCCGAAGAGATTGTGCATGACGTATTTGTGAGGCTATGGAACATACGCGGTCATATAAAGTCTACTGAGTCATTGCGGCCGTTGCTATTCGTTATGGCCAAGCATTATCTTATTAATGCCTTCCGATCGAATGTTAATTCTTGTGTATATGAGGATTATCTGAATTATACAGATATTATTGATGACAGTGCGTCGCATAAAATGGAATATGATGAGTTTTGTGTCCAGTTGTCCGATGCTCTAAACCGGCTTCCTGAGAAACAGCGTAGAGCTATCGAGCTGTCGCGATTTGAAGGAAAGTCGGTCAATGAGATTGCCGAGATATTGAATATCAGCAAGCAGACGGTGTATAATAATATACATATGGGTCTCAAACGGCTAAAATGTCTGTTGGAGGGGTTGACGTTGCTTGCTATCGTGGGCGCGAATTCAATACTTAAGTAAGTCACGAAAATTATGAAATATATGTATGATTTAGAAACGTTATATTTCCGTCAGAATCTTTTCGGCGTTTTCCATTGGAACATCAGCGTTTATCGACGAGTCCGAAATGACTTATCGTTAATATGTAGCCCGTCACATCCATTGTTCCTTGAAGGAAGGAGTCTGGGAAATATCTCGTAGAGATTATAAAATGATTATTATGACTTACTTAATCGTATGAGATATGCATGACCTTATTCAGAAATATAGAGATAATGAACTTTCGGCTGAGGATGTAAGAAAGCTCAGAAAGTTGCTTGACGGAATGTCGGATAACGAGCTCGCCGGGATATTGGAAAAGGACTGGGAGGTATATAAGGCAGATGGAGAACAGCGTCTTCCGACAGGTATGGAATCACGTCTGCGAAGGAATATACATAGTGTAGTAGGTAAGGTACATTCAAAATGGCATATAGCCTTTGTGACGGTGGCATGTGTAATGGCGGCAATAATTTGTGTGGGACTTGGATATATTGCACATGTAGGTATGCCTATGTCGGAGGCGGCACATGATGTATATATATCGGCTAATGATACCGGTGGCACCAGTGTTACATTTCCCGATGGTTCAGCGGTGTCAATGAAGCCTCAGTCGTACATCTCGTATCATGTGCCTCCTTCTGCCGAAGGCGAGCGGAGTATACAGTTTTCCGGTACCGGCCATTTCTGTATTGCGAGAATTCCGGAAAATCCGTTTACGATATCATCGGATATGCTTGATGTGACTGTGCTCGGTACGGAATTTTATCTTTCGGCTGAAAATGACGGAAAGAATGCGCGGCTTTACTTACAGGAGGGACTTGTAAGATTTCAGTCGAAGCTCTCCGGCGAAAGTGTGGAGTTGCATCCCGGCAGTCTGGCTTCGCTTGACTATGAGTCGGGACGTATATCAGTCTCTACTGACAGTTCTCTTGTAGATGTGTTCAGTAAGTCTGATGCCGTCTGCCTTAATTATGAGAATACATCGCTTGGTAGTGTGGTTGAGTCGCTCAATACATGTTATGCGCCATTCCATATTACTTTAGGCTCTGCCGAACTCGGCAAAATGGAGTTTACGGGTACGCTTCCTGCAAATAATCTTATGGAGGCTCTTTCTGTACTTGAATATACAGCTAATCTCAGAATATCGGTAAGCAACAGTGAGGTGACGCTGTATGACTGAAAGGCAGCCGTAGGATTCATAAACAATTTTTCGCTCAGGCGACTCTTCTTATTTAAGATATTGGCGTATAGGGTGTTAATCCGGTGATTCCCGTTTAGGAAAGTATGACATCGGTTGTGGACGGAATGAAAAAATATGTTGTATAACATATTCTGAATAGAGTAAAATATAGCTGTCGGTGATGTATTAGTAGGTGTAATTATAAACCTAATTAATACCGACAATCGCAGTTATGTACAAATCAATTCTACCACGGCTGATTACCGGGTTGTTTGCTATGCTGATGTTGTGTAGTAGCGCACTGGCACAGCAACGCGTTACGGTCAATATTAATCAGTCAAATCTGAAGACCCTGTTTGATACGATTGAGAAGCAGACGTCATATCGTTTCTCTTACATCAACGGAGTGCTTGAAAATGAAGGCCCTGTAACAATCCGACAGGAAAATGTCCCTGTGGCCCGTGTACTTGAGCAAGCCTTGAAAAATACGGGTCTGACATATAAAATAATGTCGGACAAACAGATTCTTATAACCAAGAAGCCTGTTGCGGGTGATAACCGCGTTACAGTTACCGGCACTGTCTATGAAAGCGAGGGCGACCCGGCAATAGGAGCATCTGTAATGGTCAAGGGAGCCAAAACCGGAACCAGTACGGATATTGACGGACATTTTACGTTGACAGGGGTGCCGTCAGATGCTGTAATCATAATATCGTATATAGGTACTGTACCTCAGGAAATCAGCGCCTCTGACAAGGCTAAATTTGCGAATGTGGTGTTGAGCAAAAACACCGAGATTCTTGACGAGGTGGTTGTGGTAGGCTATGGCACACAGTCGTCAAAACTTGTCACCACGTCTATAAGCAAGGTGAAACTTGATGATATCGACCAGGCCAACGACTATAATCCAATCAAGATGCTTCAGGGTCGTGTGCCCGGTGTCAACATATCCAACTCATCAGGAACGCCAGGCGCGACTCCTAATATCCAGGTGCGTGGTGTGGGCTCAATCAATGGCGGCAGCAAGCCTCTTTATGTGGTCGATGGTATTCCGGCAGAGTCTTATCCAAATATCAATCCGTCGGATATAGAAAGTATAGAGGTGCTGAAAGATGCTTCGGCTGCGGCAATATACGGTTCGCGTGCCAATTCGGGAGTAGTGATTATCACTACCAAGAGCGGAAAGAGCGGCATGACCAAGATTGATGTCTCAGGTCGCATAGGCTTCGGGAAACTTGCCAAGGATATCGAGATGGCAAATGCCATCGAATATGCCAATGCAATGCAGGCTGCCATTGACAATTATAATGTCCAGATGGGGCAGAATGTGCAGTTTTATATGCCCTCTGTAATAGAGGAGACCGACTGGATGAAGATGATTACCCGTGAGACTACAGAGACAGCTACAGGTTCGATAAGTATATCCGGAGGAAACGATGCGACAAATTTCTATGCATCGTTTGGAGCCAACCGTCAGGAGGGATTTATAGAGACGTCTGCATTCAAACAGTATAATCTGCGTACGAAGATATCTCATAAAATCAACCGTATATTCAAGCTGAATATCAATCTTGCCGGTGCGGCTTCGGAATATAATCAGGTCGAGGAGAGTTCGACTTCACTCAAGGTGCTCCGTACGGCTCGTGAGGTTCAGCCCTGGTATGGCGCTTATGACGCTGATGGAAGCTATAAGAAGAATGGTGTGGAGATTGTGCGTCATAATCCGCTGATGCTTATCAATGAGGAAAAATGGACGTTGAAGAAGTATCATCTTTCTGGAGTATTCAATCTGGAGATTACTCCGTTCGAGGGGTTTAAGTGGACTCCTCAGGCCAGTCTGTATACCATACTCGACAATACTACCAAAAAGCTGACCGAGCGTCATGACGCTCGTAAGAATAATTCGGGGTGGGGCGCCGTATCAGAGCAGAAGGACCAGTCGTTCCGCTATGTGATTGATAATGTGTTTACTTATAATAATTCTGCCGATAGACTTATATACAGTGTGATGGCCGGACACTCATTTGAGCGCTATACTTATAATAAGTTTGGCGCGCGTTCCGACAACTATGCCAATGATGCGTATCCGTCATCGAGCTTCGACTTGATTAATCTGTCGACCAACATATTCCCGGGTGATATAAGTTATACGGGTTATTCTCTTGAGTCGTACTTCGGGCGTGTGGCTCTTAACTGGGATAATCGTTATATTGTAAACGCATCGTTGCGTTGCGACGGTTCGAGCCGATTCTCTAAAGGTAGTCGTTACGGTTATTTCCCGTCGGTATCATTTGCATGGCGTGCCACCGAAGAAGCGTTTTTCCCTAAAGATGCAATCGTCAACGATGCCAAGTTACGCCTTAGCTGGGGCAAGACCGGCTCGATGGCCGGCGTGGGAAACTTTGCTGCACTTTCCCTTATTGGTGCTGGAGGTGCTTCGTATAATGAATCAGCCGGTTTTCTGATTTCTCAGGATGCGCGTTCGCTTACCTGGGAGAAGGCCAATCAGTATAATATCGGTGTTGATGTCGAGTTTTTTAATCAGCGTATGTCGTTTACTGGCGATGTGTTTTTACAGCGTACAACCGATTTGTTGTATTCCAAGCCAGTCAATTCGACGACTGGATATACGTCAATTTCATCAAATATCGGTACTCTCGAAAATCGTGGTGTCGAACTTGCTCTTACCGGTAAAATTCTCACCGGCGATTTCAAGTGGACTCTTTCGGGCAATATATCGTTTGTAAAAAACAAACTTGTAAAACTTATCGACGGATCAGATATAATCCTGATGGGTGCTGCCAATGATAAAGTTGGTGGCAATATGCATGCTCTTATAATCGGTCAGCCACTCAGTACATATTATATGCTCCGTATGGATGGCATATATCAGCGCGACGATGAGGTGCCGGCCAAACTGTATGCAAAGGGTGTGCGTGCCGGCGACGTCCGCTATTACGATTATAATGGCGACGGCGATATCTCTGAGGCTGACCGTATGAATGTCGGGAAGGCTTCGCCTGATTGGTATGGCGGTATCACATCGACATGCTCCTGGCGAGGTTTTGACCTTAATATATTCGGACAGTTCTCCTATGGAGGCAAGATTATGGCCGGATGGCGTGGCGTCGGATCGGAGGGTACCGAGCATATGGGTTCTTCATTCTCCTCAATAAAGGTTCACGACGCGACAGAACAGGTTGTACAGTTTTATAACATCAGTAAAGCGGCAGCCACGACTTACTGGCGAGGTGAGGGGACATCCAATACGATGCCTCGTATGATTTATGGTAACGGTGTGCATCAGGGTTACACGAATGGCAACGGCTACAACGGACAGACCTCTACACGTTTTCTTGAGGATGGTTCATATTTCAAAATCAAGTCGGTAACACTCGGATATACTCTTCCTGAAAATTTGTTGCGTAAACTGAGTATCGACAATCTGCGTGTGTATATGACTGTCGACAACCTGCTGTGCTTTACCAAATATTCCGGCTATGATCCGGAAGCATCGTATACAGCCGACCCGTCGAGCACAGGATATGGCTCTGACTTCGGGTTGCAGCCGATTATGCGCACATTTATTTGGGGCCTTAACTTAACCTTCTAATAATCCACTAAAATGAAAATGAGAAATTTGATATACAGAACTTTGGTTGTTGTCATTGGGGCTGTGGCTATGAGTTCTTGTGCCGACATGCTCGATGACATAAAGCCGAAAGACAAGATTGATGCCGGCATGATGACCGAGTCTGACCTTTCGAAGGTGGTCAACGGTGTGTATGCCACAATGGAGAGCCATATGAGCGCCATGTGGTGGGATGGCGATGTAATGGGTGAGAATTTCCGGTCGGGCCCCGGTGGCAATCTTACCGATCCGCTTGATATGTCGCCGTCGACAGCTTCGGTTAAGTCGCGCTGGAGTAATTGCTACACCTCGCTCAAGCAGGTTAATTTCCTGATTGAGAACTACGAGGGTAATTCCAATCAGAATGCTCAGGTGGTACGCACGGCCGGTGGTACCGGTTACTTTTTCCGTGCGCTCATCTATTACAATGCCGTGATTCGCTGGGGCAAGGCTTCGATATTACGTAAACGTCAATATGATGTTGTTCCGTTGTCTGATGAGGATGATGTATGGCAGTTTATTATAGAGGATCTTGAAAAGGCCGAGCAGTTGCTTCCTGATTTCTACGATCGTTTCTATGTCTCGAAAGCCGCCTGCAATGCATTGCAGGCCAGAGTATATCTGGCGACAAAACAGTATGATAAGGCTGTGGCTGCAGCCGATAAGGTGATTGGTGTGCCGGCGTTGTCGCTCACTAAGACATCGATTGACTGGGCAAAGATGTTTGTATACAATAGCGTAAGTTCAGAACTGGTGTTTGCCCTTGCTAACAAACGCACTACATCTACGATTCTGTTTTATCAGTATATCAACGATGTGGATGGCTCGTGGAACTATTCGGCCACTCATGAACTTTATGCCGGGCTCTATGCCGATGCTGAATATCGGCAAGGCGATATACGAGGCAAGGCTGTGTTTGGCCCTGATGCTACGCGCATAATAAAATTTCCCAACGAACTTGATGGACAGTTTGTGAAAAATGAGACTCCGAGTCAGACCCCTATACCAGTGCTGCGCCTTGCCGAGGTATATCTTATTAAAGCTGAGGCGCAGGGAGCCTTGTCCGGCATGTCGACGATGAGCGAATTTCTTAAAGCGCGTTATAGCAGTGCCTCTCTGCCGGCGTCAATGACTGATGTTGATTTTCAAAATCTTGTGCTTGACGAACGCAGACGTGAGCTATACTGCGAGGGATTCCGATGGTATGACTTGAAACGTACCGGAAGACTTGATTTATTCAAAACGCTTAATGGCCGTACTCATCTAATGTATTGGCCTATTCCCCAGACTGAGATTGATCTGGCCGGAGCCGACAACTATCCTCAGAATCCTGGATACGGAACTACAAATTAATCATTTAGTATGCATGAAATGAAAACATTTGCTATAAAACCCTATATAATGCTGTGCCTGTTTTTGTCGGTTGTGGCGGCTGGCTGTGCTGACGATATATGTGTGGACAAGGATTCGCTTACTGCACAGTTCTCGTTTGAGAAATCGTTTTATCTCACTAATGAGGAGGTATTCATAAGGAATACTACACAAGGTGGCAGCGGTAAATATGAATATGAATGGGACTTCGGCGACGGACGTACATCTTCCGAAGCTGAACCTCATTTGATGTTCAATGAAATAGGCGCCTATACAATAACACTTAATGTACGTGATAGTAAAGGGCGCTATGCAATGGCCCATAAGATATTGTCGATTGAGCCGGAACCACTTCCGGAAGTTGGCAACATGGTGCTTAAATGGGTTGCTGACCAGCCTCTTGGAGCTGTAAGGTCGATTGCTCCGGCTGTGAGTGATGACAATTATGTGTTTATGACCTCGGAGGATCATATCGCACGTAAATTTGACGGTTCTACCGGACGGCAGATATGGCAGTTTGATCTCCGGAATGCTGCTGACGGACCTTCTCCTGAGGGTAATACCCATGTGTCACCATCGATTGATGCTGATGGGACATCTTATTTTGGAACCGGTAATGCATCTGGAAAGATTGCACGGTTGTATGCAATTAATCCTGACGGTACTAAGAAGTGGGTGATGAGCTCTGATGCGAATACCGGATTCTGGAATAAGGGAAATGCAGCGACGCCTCGATTACATTATATAATATGTCCTGTTGGTGATAATTATATTTATGTCGGTAATGCAGGTGGTGCAGGGTCGGTGCTTGCCGTTGATAAGTCTACCGGTTTTCGTTCGGGATATGCTGCTTCGTCGGTAAACGACGGAGGACCTAATGGCGGAGTTACAGGCGGACTTGTGTTGTCAGGTACTACTGTAGCATGGTATGGTGCTAAAAACGGTGTGTTCGGATGCTCGGCTTCTGCTCTTGACGCAGGTGGAAATGTGCCATATTGGCAGGTGTCTAACGGTAAGACCTCCGACACAGGTAATGGTGCGCTTGCGGTAGGTGCTGACGGCACGATATATGGGTGTGCTCGTCTTACACAGGGTGAGCATGCGGGAACGTCGTGTGTGTTTGCGATATCACCCTCCGGATCCGAACTTTGGCGCTGTTCGATAGGCATTACCGGAAATCTTGATCTTGGTGGTGTGGTTGTGGCTTCTGATGGCTCGATTATTGTGACTGCCAAGCGTACTGCCGGAGAGTTCAACGGAGGTGTGTATTGTGTGTCACCTGCAGGGCAGTTTATGTGGAAATACGGTATTGCCGAAGATGTGTCGGGCTGTGCTGCCATTGACCAGGCCGGAAATATACATTTCGGAACAGAATCAGGCAACTATTATATCATAAAGCCTGTAGCGGGAGATGACCAACTCATCTTGAAAAAGGATATCTCTGCAATGATTGCAGAGAGTGATTCTCCTATGGCATCGGCCTGGAGTGCTGGAGGCGGCAAGATATGGAGTTCTCCGACTATCGGAAATGATGGAACTATATATATAGGAATAACCAATAACACCAATAATACTTCCAGCGCGCTGGTTGCACTTCATGATGATGGAATTACAGGAGCAGCACAGTCGGCATGGCCTATGCGTGGAAAAGACGCTCGGCATACTTCGCGTGTGGTGGCCGGTGGCGGATCGTCAGATCCCGGTACCGATCCTTCGGTCTCCGGTCAACTTCCTCTTACATGGAATATGAAAGAGGATATGAAGTCGCTTGCTGCCAATCCTCGCAAAGTATGGATGTGTGCACACCGGGGTATTACCGGGGCTGGTATAAAATCAGGTGTGCCTGAAAATTCTATTGCAGCAATTGATTGTGCTGTAAATGCCGGTGCGGAGATTATTGAGATTGACGTGCGTCCGACTAAGGATGGAGTGCTTGTTCTGATGCATGATGAGACGATTGATCGTACAACTACGGGCTCCGGTAAGGTTGCTGATTTAACATATGCTCAGATTCAGCAGTATTTTCTTAAGGATTACAATACCGGAAAACCTACGGCTTATAAAGTGCCTACACTTGAGGAGGCTTTTAAGCATGGACGTGGTCGGATATATTTTAATTTGGATATATCTAACAAACTTGTCCCGGGAGATGCAACCAATTCATTGATAACTATGGCAAACCTTATTCAGAGTCTTGATATGGACAATCAGATTGTAGTATACATTGGTGGAAAAATGAGTGTTGCGAATGCGTTGAAGGATTATCCCTCGCTGCTTATCCATCCATATGTGGCAGTAAAGTCGCAGATTGATAGCTTTTCGGCTCTTGGGTCAGTTTTCCTTTTCCAGATGTCAACTGACGATGGAATGAATAATGCAACAATTGTGTCTCAGATAAGAGAGGTAGGTGGGCTACCGTATGCTAATTCTTTGAATGGACCTGATAATAGCATGACTGCTGGCAATTTTGATGGTGTCGATAAATTGGTTAATAATGGAATTAATATAATTCAGACTAATTATGCTGATATTCTTGGTCCGCATTTGAAATCTATAGGCGTAAGGTAATATTGTTAAGCAAGCTATTATACTATTCTGACGTCACGCTGAAAAAAACTTTGGCGTGACGTCTTATTATATCAGCAAATTAGGTTAAACATGCGATTATTGTTCGATAGGTGGCTATCTACTTGTTTACGGCAAATTCAGTATACATCAATATATGGAGGGATATAACTTTTGTAAACAAAAGTTAAAATGATTTTGTTATTTGTTTGAGGGATAATAGTATAGTTTTAGGAGTATGTTTTACGGCATAATTTTCTCGTCAAAAAATTTGGAGGTAATTGAGAAAGTGTCTAACTTTGCACTCGCTTTTGAGAAACACCCCACGGGTGAACGACTCAAGGCCGTCCGGCAGAGGCCGAGATGAGGCAGACGCCAAGAAAATAAAAACAAAAATTTCTTCGAAAAAGTTTGGAAGTTAAGGAAGAAAGTTATTAACTTTGCAACGCTTTTCGCTTCCGGTCTTCCAGGCCGCAAGGGAGCGTCTGACAAGAACATTGAAAGCATTTACAATAGACAAGTAGTACAAGAGAAAGGGTCTGCCGCCGCAACGACGGCGGCATGACATGAAAGTCTCTTAGTCAATTTCTGAGCCAAGCGCAATAAGCGGTCGGGACATGACACTTCGGGTCGGCGATTCTTTGGTTCACAAGCCGCGCAGCGGTCGT
>Ga0209694_1000819_pt1 | contig 41953 bp, 36 predicted proteins | sample GluameincwithD2O_FD_187499 | JGI IMG/M metagenome (GOLD analysis project Ga0209694, IMG submission 187499) | Mouse cecum microbial communities from Vienna, Austria - Glucosamine amended microcosms incubated with D2O (SPAdes) (version 2) | ecosystem: Host-associated > Mammals > Digestive system >... | reverse complement strand
TAGTTTTCATGAGAAAAAGCGACCAAACTTTTCCTTTAAATTACTAAATTCCAGGGACTTTTGCAAATTTAATCACTTGAAAATTAGATGTTTAACAGCATAAATTTAAATTTTGTCATCTACTAAAATGTTTTTTAAAAAAGTTCCGACCTTTTTTAAAAAAGATCCTATGTATTTTTCACGTTTAGTATCGAAAAAAAGCCGCTAAATCGCGGCTTTTCAGGGTACTTCTACTTTGCTGGCGCAAATATACGATATTTTGGAGCGAAAAGCAAATGCCCTTTAGCATTCGTTTACATTTGGGCCGGAATGTTCGTATGGCCTATCGATGCTAAACGTGAAATGCCGTAATAGCTTATTGGTTATAAATGCGAAATGGAATTTTAGCAGAAAAATTTGTATAAGTCGTTGCGATACGGGAAGCCGGAACTTTCGCAAGGCATGGGATAAACAACGGGGCCCGGACATTATTTTGCCGGGCCCCGTTGGGATGAATCTTTACTTTTCCTCTTTGATGTGGCGGACAATGCCATGTTTGGAATCTTTGATGAAAGCTATGATGTTTTTGATTTCATCGCTCATCGGAATCTGTTCTCTGATCTTGATGATAGCGTCTTCAAGGCTGAAATTGCCGGTATAGATAAGTCGGTATGTGTTGACTATGTGCCGGAGGATGCGTTCGGTGACTCCGAGATGTTTCAATACGACTGCGTTGATACCGTGGTAGCTGGCAGGATTCCCTCCCATAATGATGTAGGGAGGCACATCCTTTTGGACTCGGCAGCCACTTTGGATAAGCGAGTAGCGTCCGATATGGACATCCTGCTGTACGACAACACCGCTGGATTGGATGGAGCAGTCGTCTATCTCGCAATTTCCGGCTATGCTCACTCCGATACCGATGATGCAGTTGTCGTGAATCAGAACATCGTGACAGATGTGTACCTTGTCCATCAGGAAGTTTCCGTTACCGATAGTCGTGGTTTTGCTTTCGTCTATACTGCCTGCAATAACCACATTTTCACGGATGCGGTTATTGTTGCCAATGGTCACGTGGGTTTTTTGCCCTTCCACATAATGGAAATCCTGCGGAGTAGCTCCGATGACGGCATTCTGATACACAATATTATTGTGGCCCATGACGGTTCCTTCGAGGATGCTTGCATGAGGCATAATGACACAATTGTCACCGATTACTACATTCTTGTCGATATAGGCAAAGGGCTTGATCTCAACGTTTTCGCCCAGTTTGGCACTTGGGTCTACATAAGCTAAGGGACTGATCATAATAGTATGTGTTTAAGGTTTTAATCTCTTCCTCCGCCGAGTGCCTTGTAGAGGTCTATGGCAGCTTGGATTTTGCTGTATTTGTCATTGATCAGGGACAGCTGGGCGTTGAGCAGGCTTTGCTGGGCGGTCAGTGTCTCAAGGTATGTTGTTGAGGTACTGTACTGGAACAGTTCTTGTGTTTCAGTGACAGCCTTTTCAAGTACCGATACTTCCTTTTCACGCTGCTGTTGCTGGAGTGTGGCGGTCTGATAGGTGCTCAGAGCATTGCTTACTTCCTGGCCGGCTGTAAGGAGTGTGTTTCGGAAATCAATCTCGGCAGTTTCTGCTTCGAGCTTGGAAATTTTGAGATTGGCTCTCAGTTTCCCGTTGGCGAATATAGGCTGCACCAGTGAACCGATTGCTGAAGCAATGAATTTTGCCGGATTGATGACGGCGGAACCTGCACTGTTAGTCCATCCGGCTGTTCCGCTCAGGGTGAGGTTCGGATAGAATGAAGAGCGGGCTATGTTTACGCCGTAGAATTTATCGGCAAGATTGAGTTCTGCCAGTTTCACGTCAGGACGGTATGAGAGCAGTTGCATGGGAATTCCAGCCGATAGTTTTGCGGGGAATGCGTTTGCGTTGAATTTGTTTCTCTCAATGCTGTGAGGATTTTCCATAAGTAGGATGCTGAGAGCGTTTTCCGCTGTTCTGATGCTGTTTTCCAACTGGGGAACAGAGGCTTGCAGTTCATAGTAGTTGGCTTTTGTCTGGGAGACAGCTGCAATTGTGACCATGGCAGCTTCGTGCATGGCTTCCATGGCTTCGACATTCTTTTTCCATAGGCTTATGGTTGAGCGTGTGGTGCTGAGCTGTTCGTCCAGCATTTGCAGGGTGAAGTACAAGTTGGCTACTCCGGCAATGATGGCTGTTTGTGTGGCTTGTCGGGCCGCTTTGGTCTGAAGTACACCGACTTCGGCTTGTTTGCGGCTGTTGCGTAGCGAACCCCATGATCCCAGGTTCCATTGTGCGGAAAGGGGTAGGGTATAGGTCTGTGTGGCCTTCATACGGTCAAATGATGCAACTGTTCCCTGCGGTGCAAAGGTTAGGGAGGGCAGATAGGAAAGGCGGGCAACTGACAATCCGGTTTGTGCCTTCTGTATGTTTAACTCGGCTTTCTGCATATCGGCATTGTTGGTAAGGGCTTTCTCTATCAGGCTTTGCAGACGGGCATCCGTGAAGACTTCCCGCCAGGGCATGGTGCCGAAGTTCAGTGTGTCGGTCTCGGACAGTGCGGTATTGCCGGCAATGGTGTCGCGGTATAGGCCGTCAAGAGGCAATTCTGCCGGACGCTCGTAGCTTTTGTAGAGGTTGCAGCTTGCAAGAAGAGCGGAGCATCCTATTATATATATCAAGTGTTTCTTCATGTTTTGTCTGGTTTGAAGAGTTGGTGGAGCGGCGTGTGGAAGAGCCGCTCCACCGGCTATATATTACATATTGTTATTTGGAATATTGCTTGATGTCGGCTTCGGCATCGGAATTGTCAATATCTTCCCATCTCATAGGTGTGAATTTCTCTTGCAGATACTGGAATATCACAAAGAGAGAGGGAACGATGAATATCTGACAGATCATACCGATGAGCATACCTCCGATGGCGGTTGTTCCGAGCGAGCGGTTACCGTTGGCTCCTACTCCGAATGCAAACATCAGAGGAAGCAGACCGATGATCATGGCCAATGAGGTCATGAGGATAGGACGTAGACGTGCTCCTGCACCGAGAACGGAAGCCCACGTGATGCTCATGCCCATTTTTCGGCGGTCGAGCGCGAACTCTACAATCAGAATGGCGTTCTTGGCAAGAAGACCGATCAGCATGATGAGGGCGATCTGTACATAAATATTGTTTTGCGCTGTTCCGAAGACGGGTATCAGGTTGTTCAGTCCGCCCATGGCCTGGATGAAGATGAACGAACCTGCCAGTCCAAACGGAACGGAAAGCAATACGGCGAAAGGCAGAAGATAGCTTTCGTACTGGGCTGCCAGCAACAGATAAATGAAGACGAAGCAGAGCAGGAAGACGATGGCGGTGGTATTTCCGCTTGTTTTCTGTTCCTCGCGTGTGATGCCGGAGAACTCATAGCTGTATCCCTGAGGTAACGACTGGGCCGCAACTTCCTCGATGGCTTTGATTGCCTCTCCCGAGGTCACTCCGCTGGCGGGGTTACCGTTGATGGCAATGGAGGTGAACATGTTGAAGCGGTTGATATTGTCCGGTCCCATCGAAGGAGTGAGTGTTATGAACTCAGTGATGGGGGCCATTTCTCCCTTGTTGTTCCGAACCTTTATTTTATATAGGGATTCGTAGTTGGAGCGCTCGCTTTGTGCGGACTGGATCATGACACGGTATAACTTTCCGAAGCGGTTGAAGTTGGACGAATAGAGACCTCCGTAATAGCCCTGCAAAGTGGTCAGAATGTCGGAGGGGGAAAGTCCCGCACGTTTACACTTGGCCGGATCTATGTCGATAAGATATTCAGGGAAATTGGTGTTGAAGGTGGTTTGTGCCGATTGTATCTCCGGACGTTTCGTCAACTCAGCGATGAAATCATTGGATACTTCCTGGAATTTCGACAATTCTCCACCGGTACGGTCCTGAAGGTTCAGGGTGAAACCGTTGGTGGCACCATAGCCTGTAATCATAGGAGGCTGGAAGAAGAGTACCTGGGCGTCTTTGAATATTTTCTGTGATTGCAGGTAAAGATTGGCGAATACCACGGTGGAACTTTCGGTCAGAGAGTTACGTTCTTCCCAGTTCTTGAGCTTCACGATGAATGATCCGTAACTCGGTCCCTGACCTCCGATAAAAGAGTATCCTGAAATCATTGTGCTACTCTCTACGATCGGAGAAGATTGCACCAGACTGTCAACTTGCCTCAGCACATATTCCGTACGGTCTTGAGACGTTCCGGGAGGTAAGGTTACAACGCCCATGATCGTTCCCGTGTCTTCATCCGGAACCATTGCCGTAGGAGTGGTGTTCATCAGGAGAACCAGTCCCACAATGCTGGCTGCGACCAGAAGTATGGAAAGTACCGGACGCTGGATGAAGCGTACCACTCCATTTTTGTATTTTTTCAGGATACGGTCATACGAGGCATTGAAAGCGGTGTGGAACCTGTCAAGAAAACTTTGTTTCTTCTTGTCCCCCGAATGGGGTTTCAGGAAAATAGCACAGAGGGCGGGAGACAGGGTAAGGGCATTCAGTGCGGAGAATCCGATGGCAATGGCCATGGTCAGACCGAATTGGCGGTAGAATGTTCCGGCAGTTCCAGACATGAAGCTAACCGGAATGAATACTGCCATCATGACGAGTGTGATCGAGACAATGGCACTGCCCAGTTCGCTCATGGCATCGATGGAGGCTTTGCGTGCCGATGTGTACCCCATGTCGAGTTTGGCGTGTACACCTTCTACAACCACGATGGCATCGTCCACAACGATCGCAATGGCGAGCACCATGGCCGAGAGAGTCAGAAGGTTAAGGGAGAAACCGATGAGGTAAAGAACAAAGAATGTTCCGATCAAGGCTACCGGAATGGCGATTGTAGGGATCAGCGTGGAGCGGAAGTCCTGCAAGAAGATGTATACCACGATAAACACAAGGATGAAGGCCTCGATGAGTGTCTTGATCACCTCGTGGATGGAAGCGAAAAGGAAGTCGTTGGCATTCTGGGCGATGTTGATTTCCATGCCGTTGGGCAAGTCTTCCTTGCACTTTTCAAGAAGAACTTCGATGTCTTTGATAATCTGAGTGGCGTTGGAACCGGCGGTCTGGAACACAATACAGGAGACGGCTTTGTGGCCGTTGACCTTGCCGCCCCATGCGTAGGATTCGCGGCCCATCTCAACGGTGGCAACATCTTTGAGGCGGATGATGTTTCCGTCTTCAGTGGACTTGATCACCATATTTTCAAACTCCGTGGGATCTTTCAGACGGCCTTTGTAGCGAAGAGTGTACTGGAACGTCTGTCCTTCGCGTTCTCCGATATTACCCGGGGCGGCTTCGATATTCTGTTCGGCCAGAATGCCGGAAATATCGCTGGGGACGAGTTTGTATTCTGCCATTTTCTCGGGCTGTAGCCAGATACGCATGGAGTAACTTCCCCCCATGACCATCGCATCTCCCACACCGGCTACACGCTGAACTTGCGGGATGATGTTGATTTTCGCGTAGTTCTCAATGAACTCGGGAGTGTACTGGTCTTTGATGTCGGAAATGGAGAAAATCAGGAGCATTGAGCTCTGGCGCTTTTGCGTGATGACGCCGACGCGGGTAACTTCGACAGGAAGAAGACCTTGTGCCTTGGATACGCGGTTCTGCACGTTTACGGCTGCCATGTCCGGATCGGTTCCCTGTTTGAAAGTGATAGTCACACTACCGGCACCGGTGTTTGTGGCTTGCGAGGACATATAGTCCATGTTCTCTACACCGTTGATTTGCTCTTCGAGCGGTGCGATCACGGAATTGAGCACGGTCTGTGCGTTCGCACCGGTATAAGTGGTGCTTACCTGAATGGTTGGTGGTGCGATGTCTGGGTATTGCGTGATTGGGAGTGAAACCAGTCCCAGACAGCCCAATATGACGATCAGAATAGAGATTACGGTCGAGAGTACCGGACGGTTAATAAATCTGTCTAAATTCATTTTGCTTGTTGCATTTATATTGGTTGACTGTTTCTGTGGTGCGCGGGGCCGGTAGGGCCCCGTCGCATTGGTTGTGGAACAGGATTATTCTTCGTTGGGAAGTTTTCCGTCCTTCATGTGCTGGCGTGCCTTGGCCTGTTTTTCCGCTACTTTCTCCGGAGATATCGGAGTGATTTCCATTCCGTTTTTCAGTTTGCTTACGCCTTCTATAACGATGCGGTCACCGGCCTTTACGCCAGAAGTCACAAGGTAGTCTTTGCCATCATTTTGGGGCAATACGGTAATTTCCGAATTCTTGATTTTGTTGTCTGCGCCTACTATATAGACGAATTTCTTGTCCTGAATCTCGTATGTGGCTTTCTGAGGAATGAGGATGGCATTTTTCTCATGAGTTGGAATCAGGATAGAGCCTGTACCGCCGCTTCGCAGCAACAGACCGGTGTTGTCGAAGGTGGCCCGCATCTGTACGGAACCCGTATTACGGTCGATGACTCCCGAAATGGCGCTGATGTCACCCGTCTGGCCGAATTCCTTGCCGTCTGCTAAAATGAGTTTCACGGCCGGCATCTGGGCGATGGCCTCTTTGATGCCTCCCTTTTCACGTGTGAGGCCAAGCAGTTGTTTTTCCGTCATTGAAAAATAAACATACATCTTGGAGATGTTGGAGACTGTGGTAAGGGGTTGCGTGGTGCTGGCACTGACAAGGCTTCCGACACGGAAAGGAATTTCGCCGACAACACCTTCTGACGGGCTGGATATGGTGCAGAATCTCAACTGGTCTTTGGCATTTGTCAGTTGAGCCTGTGCGGCTGCGAGTTGTGCTTTCAATCCCTCCAGGGAGTTGACGGCCATGTCGTAATCATATTTGGAGATGATGCCTTTTTCGTGTAGCATCTTTTTATTGGCAACAGTCAGTTCTTGTGTGGCAATGCTGGATTTCGTTACATTGATCTGTGCTTCGGCAGCTTTTACTGCGGCCTGGTATTGAGTGCGGTCTATTTCAAAGAGCGGCTGTCCGGCACGTACAAATGCACCTTCGTCTACGAGCAGACGTGTGATGTGGCCGGAAACTTTTGAACGGATTTCTATATCCTGCTGTCCTTTGATAATGGCGGGATAGGATGTGTTCAGTTCTGTTTCGGAAGTCTTGACCGTCATGACGGCATAATCGTTTCCGGCTGATGGCATGGCATTTTTCTTGCTGCATCCGCTGAGGATCAATGCGGCACTCAGCATCACGATAGTTGATTTCTTCATTGTGTATCTAATATTTATAGTGTTATTGTTTCCAGTTTACGCGGTGCAAAGATACTTCAAAAAACTTAAATCGCGATAAAAGTTTTCTTTCTAACCGCTTTAAATTAGTCTTTTTTAGTAAAAAACGTATGGACGTACAATTTCTTCGGCGAAGCAGATAGATATAGGGCTGATTTTTAGTTATGACACTAAAAGTTTAGCCATGGAATATAGATGTTCTTTTAACGGTCCTCGTTTTCATAAGGCCGGGAAGACCGGGATATAGAAACGTTTTCCATTTATCTAAATGGAAGTCTACATGTTTCGGAATATCAATTCAGTAGACGTGCGGCGGAGACTATTTGTCCAGTAGATCCGGACGCAGTCTTTTCGTTCGTTCCAAAGACTGGGAAAGTTCCCATTCTTTGATCTTTGCTGCATGTCCGGACAATAGGACTTCCGGAACTTTCCATCCCTTATACTCCGCTGGCCGGGTATATACGGGAGCTGCCAATAAATTGTCTTGAAAAGAATCCGACAAGGCGGATTGTTCATCACTGAGGACTCCGGGAACCAGGCGGACGATCGCATCTGTCATGACGGCTGCCGGCAGTTCTCCACCTGTCAGGACATAGTCTCCAACAGATATTTCTTTGGTTATCAAATGTTCGCGGATTCTGTAGTCAATGCCTTTGTAGTGGCCGCATAGAATAATGATGTTTTCCTTCATGGACAGGGAGTTGGCCATAGGCTGGTCAAACTGCTCGCCATCGGGAGTTGTAAAGATTATTTCATCGTAATGCCGCTCTGCCGTAAGCGCGGAAATGCAGTCGTCAATAGGTTGGCATTGCATTACCATGCCGGCAAAACCTCCGAAAGGGTAGTCGTCCACGCGGCGGTGTTTGTCTTGGGTATAGTCCCGTAAATTATGTATATGGATGTCTACAAGCCCCTTTTTCTGGGCGCGCAAGAGTATGGAAGTGTTGACAAAGCCGGTCAGCATTTCCGGCAAAACTGTGATGATGTCAATACGCATGACGTAATATTTTTACGGTTTTCAGACCCTGTTTTTTGTTTGTGCTTTTAATTTTGCAGGTGCAAATGTACAAAAAGTTAAGCCTTTTGTCTACTTTTGCAAAAAGAAATATACACCATAAGTAGTAACGTCGCATACCCCAAAAAGTCCGCTGACATGAACGAGAAGGAAAGAATATTGTTTTTGAGAAAAGAGTTGGAACGTCATAATTATAATTATTATGTTAAGAACAGGCCTGTTATCAGTGATCGGGACTTTGATGAAATGATGTCTGAACTGATAGGACTTGAAGCCAGACATCCGGAGTTGGAGGATGATTTGTCGCCCAGCAAGAGAGTAGGTAGCGATTTGAGCATTGAGTTCAAGCAGGTGGAACATGCGGCTCCGATGCTCTCGTTAGGAAACACTTATAGTAGGGAAGAAGTGGCGGCATTTTACCATCGGATTGAGGAAGGACTGGGAGGAGAGCCTTTTCGGATATGTTGCGAACTGAAATTCGACGGATTGGGTATCTCATTGATATACGAAAAAAAACGTTTGCTCAGAGCGGTGACAAGAGGTGATGGCGTGAGGGGGGACGATGTGACGGAAAATGTAAAGACAATCCGTTCCATACCTTTGTGTCTGGATGAATCCGTCCCTGATGACCGGTTTGAAATCCGGGGAGAGATATTGATGCCTTGGATAAGTTTTGAACGTCTGAACCGTGAGCGCGAGGCGCGTGAAGAACCCCTTTTTGCCAATCCCCGCAATGCAGCTTCCGGCACGTTGAAAAGTAAATCGTCTGCCGTTGTTGCCGGGAGGGGGCTGGACGCTTATCTGTATTATATGTTGGGGGAGAGAGTTACTGGAGACAGTCATTTTGAAAACATGCAAAAGGCATCGGAATGGGGATTTAAGGTTTCTGGCGAGATGAAGCGTGCCGATACGCTGGAGGGTGTTTTCGCATTTATTGATTACTGGGACCTTCAACGGAAAAATCTGCCGGTGGCTACAGATGGCATAGTGCTAAAAGTAGATTCTATTATCCAGCAACGCCGCTTAGGATCTACGGCTAAAAGTCCGCGGTGGGCAATTGCCTATAAATTTCCGGCAGAGAGGGCTTGCACTGAACTTCAGAGCGTGACTTTTCAAGTGGGACGGACCGGAGCCGTCACACCGGTAGCGAATATGAAGCCGGTGCAACTATCCGGAACCGTTGTGAAGCGGGCATCTTTGCATAATGAGGATATAATCAGACAGTTGGATCTGCATATTGGAGATATGGTATATGTAGAGAAGGCCGGCGAGATAATCCCACAGATTGTAGGGGTTAACCGGGAAAGCCGCTCGGAAACTCTCAGAGAAGCTGTTACTTTCATCAGCCGTTGTCCGGAATGTGGGGAAAAGCTGGTTCGTTACGAGGGAGAAGCCGCTCATTATTGTCCCAATGATATGGGCTGTCCTCCTCAAAAGAAAGGAAAAATTGTTCATTTCATCAGCCGTGAGGCCATGAACATCGAATCACTCGGACCGGAAACGGTAGAAGACTATTTTGACCGCGGATTAATTCATGATGTTGCCGATTTGTATCAACTTAAAATCACGGATATTTGTGGCGCAGATCGTACCCGCGAAAAGTCTGCCCGAAAGATCATAGACGGCATAGAGAGAAGCAAACAGGCCGGTTTTGACCGTGTGCTTTTTGCTTTGGGAATTCGTTTTGTCGGCAAGGTCGTGGCCAGAACTTTGGCCACTTATTTCCGCGATGTAGAGACGTTGGGAAAGGCTTCGCTTGAAGAACTCCTGTCTGTGGACGGAGTGGGGGCCGTGATTGCGCAAAGTTTGCGGGGATGGTTTGAAAAGAAAACAAACCGTGACTTGCTCGAACGTTTGAAAGCATCCGGTGTACGGATGAATCTATCTGAGGAGGAAAAAGTTTCGGACCGCCTTGCTGGTAAAAGTATTGTGATCAGTGGAACCTTTACTCGTCACAGCCGGGAGGACTACAAGGAAATCATAGAGAAACATAGCGGAAAAAGTGTAAGTGGGATATCGGGTAAAACATCTTTTGTGTTGGCTGGTGAAAATATGGGACCGTCCAAACTGGAAAAAGCACGAAAATTGGGAGTTCCAATAATTAGCGAGAGCGACTTTTTACATCTTCTGGAAGAAGAGTGAATTGTACCGGATGTCTTTTCCCTGATGTTTTTTGATGGAGAGCCTTTAAATTCGGAGGAGAAGAAAACGGCATTCAACGAAAAATATTTACCTTTGCCAAGAATTCGTCAAGAAGATATGAAAAGAGTATGTAATATATTCAGAGGAATGGGTGTGGCTTTAGTTACACCATTTTGTGCGGACGGCTCCGTTGATATGGAGTCTTTGTCTTTGCTCGTTGACAAGCATTTGAAAGAAAAAACCGATTTTCTCTGTGTGCTTGGCACCACAGCGGAAACTCCGTGCCTTTCAATAGAGGAGAAACGGGAAATTCTGAAAACTGTTGTGGAACGGGTAAAGGGACGTATTCCTGTGCTGCTTGGCTGTGGAGGAAATAACACAAGGGAGGTCCTTCATTACCTTCAAAATGAGAATCTTGCTGGTGTTGATGGAGTTTTGATAGTAACTCCTTACTATAATAAACCTTCTCAGGAAGGGCTTTACCGTCACTTCAAGACTATAGCGTCTGCCACCTCTCTTCCGGTTGTGCTTTATAATGTGCCGGGACGTACGGGAGTAAATATGGAGGCTTGCACGACACTTCGTATTGCCGCCGATTGCCCCAATGTTGTAGCCATTAAGGAGGCTTCAGGAAAAATCTCGCAGATTGAGGATATATTAAACGGGGCCCCTGAAGGATTTGAAGTGCTGAGCGGGGATGATGCCATTACATTGGAATTGTTGACGGTAGGAGTTTCCGGAGTCATTTCCGTTATAGGGAATGCCTACCCTTTCCGCTTTGGCGAAATGGTGCACATGGCAATGAACGGTCGTTTCTCGGAGGCATTGCGGATGCATCGCAGTTTTTCGGAACTGTACAAATTTATGACGGCAGAGGGAAATCCTGTAGGAATTAAGGGCTTGCTTGCCGAATTGGGAGTTTGTGCGAATTATCTTCGTCTTCCGTTGGTCCCGGCCTCTGTTTTTTTGCAGGAGCGCATTCGGGGAGTATTGGAGCAGACGGCTTTTGAGTAAATTTCTTTCTTACATAAAATCTGCAAGTTTCAGTATTGTTATATACTGAAGACTTGCAGATTTTTCTAAATGTCCTATAGAATAGCTATTTGTTGTTGACTGTTATCATTTCCGTTTCTTCTTTCATATCTATTTCTTCTCCTTTGAAATCATAGAAAAGATATTCCAGATAAGAAAGTTTTTGATTGGGAATCACTCTGATCCCAAGTCCATACTTCATTTGCCATTTGCGTTTCAAGGAAAGCATTCCCTGATTGATGTAGGCAGCAACAAACGGATGTACGTGAAGTCGGAATTTGTGAATACCTAATTTGTTGACCAATATGTTGATTTTACTTTCCAGACTATCAGTAAACAATAAACTGGATTTGATTTTTCCAGTTCCTCCGCAGGTGGGACATGCTTCTTCAACTTTAACATCCATGGCAGGACGCACACGTTGTCGGGTAATCTGCATTAATCCGAATTTGGAAAGAGGCAGGATGTTATGTCGGGCGCGGTCTTTGCGCATATTCTCACACATGCGCTCGTATAGTTTTTGTCTGTTTTCAGGCAGAGCCATGTCTATGAAGTCGACTACAATAATACCTCCCATGTCCCTTAACCTCAATTGGCGGGCCAGTTCGTCCGCTGCTCCCAAATTCACATCCAACGCGTTGGCTTCTTGGCCATCTGCGGATTTAGATCTGTTGCCGCTGTTTATGTCAACAACATGCAGCGCTTCCGTGTGTTCGATAATCATATACGCACCGTGTTTATAGGTCACGATTCTTCCAAATCCGGTTTTAATTTGTTTCGTAACAGAAAAATTATCGAAAATAGGAAGGTTCCCGGAATATAATTTGACGATTTGCTTCCGCTCCGGAGCTATTAAGGCAACGTAATCTCTGATTTCATTGAAGACTGCCTCGTCGTTGACATAAATATTCTCATACGAAGGATTGAACAAGTCGCGAAGAAGCGCTACAGCCCGACTGGTTTCCTCATATGCGAGAAGAGGATAACGCTGCTGGTTTTGCTTACCTTTTTGGATTTTAGAAATTGTATCTTCCCATCGTTTAAGAAGAATCTTCAATTCCATATCCAATTCCGCAACTCTTTTACCTTCGGAAACTGTACGTACGATTACTCCGAAATTCTTGGGTTTTATACTGTGAATGAGTTGTTTGAGTCTTGTTCTTTCTGCTCCGCTTTTTATTTTTGAAGAAACAGAAATTTTGTCGCAGAACGGAATAAGTACGAGATAGCGTCCGGCAAAAGATATTTCGCAGGTGAGACGTGGTCCCTTTGTAGATATGGGCTCTTTGATAATCTGTACCAGAACTTCCTGACCTAATTTCAGGGTATTCTGTATACTCCCGTCTTTTTCAAGATCGGGTTGTTTGGTCACTTTGCTTGCCGGAATGTTTTTCTTTCCGTCACCAAGCAATTGCAGGTATTTTTCAAACGAGCGATAGCTGGTTCCTAAATCCAGATAATGGAGGAAAGCATCGCGTTCGTATCCGACATTCACGAAGCAGGCATTGAGACCCGGCATCAGCTTTTTCACTTTGGCCAGATAGAGGTTGCCGACAGAATAATGCTCTGCTCTTCCTTCCTTTTGAAACTCTGCGAGTCTCTTGTCTTCGAGAAGAGCAATTGAAATTTCTTTCGGCTGTACATCTACAATTACTTCGCTTGTCATTTTGATTTACTTTTTGAAAATGTGCCAATACTCAAATCGCACTTGTGTACATAATTGATATATTGGCACATTTACGGATGAAAGACTGATAAAGAGTTATTTACTCTTATGTCTATTCTTTCTTAATCTTTTTTTCCGCTTGTGTGTAGACATCTTGTGTCTTTTTTTCTTTTTTCCACTAGGCATAGCTTCTGAATTTATTTATGATTAATATTTATAGTGAGTATTATTCTTTTACATCAAGCATGAAAGACTTCGCCGGCTTAAAAGCAGGGATGTTGTGCTCGGGAATAATGATTGTTGTATTTTTGGAAATATTACGCGCAGTCTTTTGGGCACGTTTTTTCAGTATGAAACTACCGAAACCGCGTAGATATACGTTTTGTTCGTTAGTCAAAGATTCCTTCACTGACTCCATGAATGCTTCTACTGTGGTAAGAACTGTAGATTTGTCAATTCCGGTTTTCTTGGAAATCTCGTTAACGATATCTGCTTTAGTCATCTTTTGTTTTTGGTTTTATGTTATACACTCTTGTTGAAAAACTGTGCAAAGATATAATTTTCAGTTGGTTTAAGAAAGAAAGAAGTCTATTTTTTTATGACAACGGGTATTTTCTCGATCCTTCGTATATGTCTGCCGCTTTCAAATTGAGTTTGAAGAAATTCATCCATAATAGAACTGGCTGTCATGTTGTCAATGTAGCGTCCGGGCATTACTAAAACATTTGCATCATTGTGCATACGTGTCATGCGCGCTATTTCCGGCATCCAGACAAGTGCTGCACGTATATGCTGGTGTTTGTTCAACGTCATTGCAATTCCTTCTCCGCTACCGCAGATGGCTATGCCGATATTCACCTCCTTGTTTCCGATGCCGTCAGCCAAAGCATGGGCATAATCCGGATAGTCGCAACTTTCTTCATTGTAGGTTCCGTAGTCCTTGTATTCAATGTGACGCTCTTCCAGATATTGCTTCACAAATTGCTTTAGTTGGTAGCCTGCATGGTCGCTGGCAAGTCCGATGGGGATCATAGTCTGAATGAAAATTTTATGGTTATTCGTTCAAGAATTTTTTCACTTCATTGTATATATTCTCAGGAGTATATCCGAGTTTTTCATCCAAGACTTTATAAGGGGCAGAATATCCAAAGTGGCTTAATCCATAGACCTTGCCGTTTCCTCCGACTAATCCTTCAAAAGTTACAGGCAGTCCGGCTGTGAGACCGAAAATCTTAGCGCCATTCGGCAATAATTTTTCTTGGTACTCTTTGCTTTGACGACGGAACAATCCTTCGCTTGGACAGCTGACCACGCGGGCCTTGATGCCGTCTTTTTCCAGCAGTTCTGCCGTTTGTCCGAGTGTACTTACCTCAGAACCGGAAGCTACCAGTATCACGTCCGGATTCTCTTCAGAAACCACTTCGTAAGCACCTTTACTTACTTGTGTGTAATCTGTGCTTGCCGGAAGGTCCTTTACATTCTGACGGCTGAAAATCAATGCAGTCGGTGTTTTCATGTTTTCCATGGCCAGGCGCCAGCACTGAGTAGTGGCGTGAACATCGCAAGGGCGGAACACGCGTACACTATCTTCTCCGCTATGGTTTTTCAGTTTTTCCATGAGACGGATTTGTGCCTCCTGTTCTACGGGTTCGTGAGTTGGTCCGTCTTCTCCTACACGGAAAGCATCGTGGGTCCATACAAACTTGACGGGCAATTCCATCAGTGCGGCCATGCGGATAGCCGGCTTCATGTAGTCTGAAAAGACAAAGAAAGTTCCCATTGCCGTGATGATTCCGCCGTGCAGTGTCATGCCGATGCAAACGCAAGCCATCGTAAGTTCCGATACGCCGGCTTGTAAAAATCCTCCGGAAAAATTGGTGCGGCTGATTTCTGTTGTATGAGTAAGGAAACCATCGGTTTTATCGGAATTACATAAATCCGCAGAACTTACAATCATATTGGGAACGAACTCCGACAACATTGCCAGGCAAGCGGACGACCCGTTGCGTGTGGGAGAATCATTCTTTTGGCAGATGGAATCCCACGGCAATTCGGGCAGGCGGTTGGCAAACCAGTCTGCTTGCAATGCGGCTTTTTCAGGATTTTTTTCGGCCCAGTCTTTTTCTTCGGAGTGACGTTCGGCCACAATTGAGCGAAGTTCATTCAGGCGGGCGTTATACATCTCGGCAATTTCTTCACGGATGATGAAAGGAGCGTCGGGATTTCCTCCCAGATTTTTTACGGTATTGACGTAGGCCTCGCCTCCTAATGGTGCGCCATGTGTCTTGCAATCGCGTTCATAACTGCTTCCGTCTGCTTTTCGCGCTCCTTTTCCCATCAGGCAGTGTCCGATGATGAGGGTGGGACGGTTTTCTTCTTTATTGGCTGCTTTCAGTGCTTCTCTGATCTGTATGCAATCGTTGCCGTCAATCTCGATGACATTCCAGTTCCAAGCCCTATATTTCATTGCCGTGTCTTCAGAGATAACGGTAGCTGTTTCTGTGGAGAGCTGTATTTCGTTGGCATCGAAGAACATGATAAGATTATTCAACCCCAGATGTCCGGCAATACGGCCTGCTCCTTGAGAAATTTCTTCCTGAATACCTCCGTCCGAGATATATGCATAAATTCGTTCACGGTTGAACCCTTCGTTTCCTGTGCGTGCATATAAGGCTTTTGCCGCAATGGCGGCACCTACAGCATAGGTATGTCCTTGTCCGAGTGGACCGGACGTGTTTTCTATTCCTCTTGTAAAATTTACTTCAGGATGTCCGGGTGTCGGTGATTTCCATTGGCGGAATTCCTTTAATTCGTCCAATGTAAAGCGACCGATAAGAGCCAATTGGGAATATAGCATCGGTGACATGTGTCCCGGATCCAGAAAGAAACGGTCACGACACTCCCAATTAGGTCTGTCAGGGTCAAATGTCAGAAATTCGGAATATAGGACATTGATGAAATCGGCTCCTCCCATAGCTCCTCCAGGGTGTCCGGATTTGGCTTTTTCTACCATAGATACGGCGAGGATTCGGATATTGTCCGCTGCCAGATTCATTAATTTTGCAGAGTGTTCCATGTCAGTGCTACTATCAATTTCTAAAATTTTGTACAAAAATACAAAGAATAGTCTGATTGACAAAATTCTCGCAATAATTATAGATAAATTTTATAACTTCCTTAGTCTTAGGCTGTTTGAAAGGATGGATAAAATAGAGGTACCGAATTGGCAATCGTGCCGGTTTCCGTACTTTGCGATGAATGGTATTTTGTTCGAAAGGTGTGCCTTTTTGGTCATTTACGGTTACACTGAGAGCGCTTTCATTAGCTGACTTTGGCGCGGAATAGCTTCTGTTTGAGCCACTCACGCACAGGTAAGTCGTACAGACGGTGCGCTGCGTAGGCGGTGAGTACGGACAGTATCACGATGGACACGCCCATAGCCATGTGTGTGCTGAGCGGGGCATCCTGATGGTGTTCGGCCCATGCTATCTGCATACATACAAAAGGAAAGTGTGTGATGTAGAGCGGGTAGGATATGTCTCCCAAAAACTTGTTGAGAGCTTGTGATTTTGCACCCGGTAGGCTGCTGCCTGCACCCATGCTGATGATAAGCGGAAAGAAGAGGAGTATACATGCAGCCTCGTAAAGTCCGTTTGTCCAGCGTGCGGACCCTTCGGGGCCTAAGCCCATCCAAGGCATGGATAGGCATGTCACAAGGGCTAGCGCACACCACCAAAAACCGCCGCGCACTTTAATGCTGCAACCCATACGTGACAGGAGTAAGCCACTGAAGAAGGGATAGAGCAGGCGCGTAAGGCCTATTTGCAACTGGTCGGGTGAGAGGCACCAGCCGCCGATGACGGTGTACGAGGCATAAGCGCGTTGGTCCAGTACACCGAGTAAGTCGATGTTGAGGCAAAGCGTTATTGTCATGGCGGCGAAGAACATCACGCACACTGCCAACGCCCATTTGGGCAGATGGTGGAAAACAAGTACATATAGAAAGTTTGCGAAATATTCCCATTGCAATGACCAAACGGGACCGTTGAGCGGATTGGTTTCGGCCCAGCCCCGAATGTCCATCGAAGCGGGCATGGGGATGATGGTGAAACACCAGAACATGGCCAGCAGCAACGTATACCAAGGAGTTTCGCTGATAAGAGGGAACGAGGTGCACATGCCAAAATAGAAAAGCAGTGTACCCAGAGAGGTTCCCAGAATCAACATGGGGTGCAGGCGGATGAGACGGCGTTTGGCAAAATTCCACACAGACATCTTGTGTCAGCGGTCATCGTAAGCATAGCCAATGACGAAGCCCGAAAGAGCGAAGAAAAAGTCGACGGCCAAATAGCCGTGGTTGAGAGGTTGGGCGGGACTGCTGTGAAAATAAGTTTCAAGCAAGTGGTAACACACTACCAGCAAGGCGGCTATGCCGCGTAACCCGTCCAGAATGTCGTAGCGCGGTTTGGGAGTCAGGTATGTTTGGGAGTTTATGCGGGAATATCAAAATATAATACGTGAGTTCAGGATAAAAGTTGGTTTACTCTACATATAGGACAAGGCCTTTCAGATATTCTCCTTCCGGGTGGTAAATATTTACGGGATGATCTGCTGGCTGATGCAACTGGTGCAGAATCCTGACATGCCGACCACTTTTGGCTGCTGCAGTAAAAACAGCCAGACGGAACTGGTCCTTGTTGACTGCTTGCGAACAGCTGAATGTAAAGAGGATTCCTCCTTTTTTTATTTTATCAAAAGCAATGGCATTGAGGCGCGTATATCCTTTCAGGGCATTTCTGAGCGAATCCTTATGCTTGGCAAACGCCGGTGGGTCCAATACGATGAGGTCATATTCGCAGCTGGCATGTTCCAAGTATTTAAAGGCGTCTTCCGTATAGGCCTTATGTCTGCTGTCATCAGGGAAATTCTGGGCCACATTGTCACAAGTCAGAGCAATGGCTTTGGCACTGCTGTCCACAGAATGAACAAGACGGGCATTTCCGCGTAAGGCATAAACCGAAAAACCGCCCGTGTAGCAGAACATATTGAGCACGCTACGGTCTTTTGCGTATTGTTCGAGCAGGCGGCGGTTTTCCCGTTGGTCGATAAAAAAGCCCGTCTTCTGTCCGTGCAACCAGTCGATATGAAATATCAATCCATATTCCTGAGCGATGTTGTCGGGATTCCCGCCTCTGAGGAATCCGTTGCCATCCCTGATTCCGGCTTTGTAGGGTAATGTGGTTTCCGATTTATAATAGATATTGCGGATGGTGCCGGCGCTTATGTTCAATAAGGCTTCGGCGATGACTTCCCGACATTCGTGCATGCCGACCGAATGTGCTTGCATGACGGCCGTCTCTCCATAAATATCAATCACCAGACCTGGAAGCCGGTCTCCTTCTCCATGTACCAGACGATAGGTGTTATTGTTGGCATTGACAAGCCCCAGTTTTTTTCTCATATCGAAGGCTTCCGAAAGGCGTTCTTCCCAGAAACTGTGGTTTATATCTCGCTCTTCGAACGACAATACTCTTACGGCAATAGAGCCGATCTGATAATGACCTAAGGCCATAAATTCATTCTTATCGTTCACAACCCTTACGATTTCTCCTTCCTTGATGCCTGCATCAGCGTGGGCAATGGCACCGGAAAATATCCATGGATGAAAACGTTTAAGACTCTCGGATTTTCCTTTACGAAGATATATTGTATTCATTCCATCTAATTTTTATTGCTGAATATTCATGTCGGACTGTGATGGACTGGTTGCGGCAGTAGTGATGATCTGCTGTTCCAGCACGTATGCTCCGGTGTTTCGTAATTCCTGAAGTTCCTTATAGAGTTTCAGACAGGCGTATGCGTCAGTAGCGGCATAGAGTTTTTGTGCGTCGTCCAGGACATCTGCCTCCCAATTTCTTAATTGTGCTCTTTTTGATATACGTTGATGAAACAAGTTGGCATAAAGTTTTTGCAAACTCAGGTCCTCTATTCCCATTTCTTTTACATAGGTCTGAAGATCGATGAAACCTTCTGGTGTGAAGGCTGCTCGTTTTCTCAGCATCATGAAATCGTCACTCAAGGAAAGTCCCACTTTTACGATGCTTTTGTCAGACAGAAACCGGATGACTTCCGGCATCAGTCCCGTCATACAAAGGCGAAATAGAAAACAGATATTTTCTGTCGAAATCTGAAGCAATGCAACCTTGTGGACTACTCCTTTCTGGAAAGAAGGACGGGTTTCAGTATCGAACCCCACAATGTCACAATGGGAGAGATAGTCTATGGCCTGTCTTGTTTCCCGTTCGGATTGTACAACTACGATTTTCCCGTCGAAAGTGAAGCGAGGTAAGGATACGATAAAAGTCTTGTCGGTTTTAATGAATAAATGTCTCTTTTCCATCGTCTCGAAACTTTCAGTTTTCCACTCCTCCAAATTCCGCATCATGCAATGCCCGAAGTGCGTTTAAAGCAATCTGTCCCCATGCGGTGCGGAAAGTTTCGGTTATTTCCTGCAAGGCTACTTCCGTAGCTTCTTCACATTCGCTGCGATATGGCTCAATGAAATTACGCAATGCCTGGTATAAGTCTGCAAGATCTTCGCTTATGGTGCGTAGGACCGGACGGTCAGAGTATTTGAAATCCTTGACAAACACGTCCAGATAGTCATCTTTATCTCTCATTACGGAACTGACTCCTGAACGGACATAGTTATAGTCTTCCTCAGTCACTGTCTCTTCGTTCCAATAGCTGTCTGCGCCTTCTATATTTTGTTTAAGCATGGAAACTTTCAGGTAGAGCATAGGAAGCAGTCCGCGCATGATGCGGATAAACTCAGACCGTTCCATGCTACGACATTGTTCCAGCTGTTTGCAGAACTCTACGCAGACCGTCACAAAATCCAATACCGGTCGCGAATAAATATATTTCTTGTTGTCCTCTTCCATAACAGGGTGCAAAGGTAGGAAATAAAAATATTATTGTCCGGCAAAGGCGGAAAAGAATTATTGCTTCTATATGATAAAATATTTGACAGTTAAGTAACAACCCGTAGTTTCAAGTTTTCACAAGAAGTGAGAATATAATTTTTACATGCCTTGTAAAAGTTTTTACATTGCTTGTAAGCGTTTTTACAAGCTTTTTGCGAAAACGTGTAAAATATCGGGATGTTTCTATTAGCCGCCCTCCCATAAATGTATTTCACAAGAAAAGTTCAGCGGACAGTAATAATATAGAGTCCTGTTGTATATGTATATAAAGCAAGAGAGAGCCTGTGGTGCGACTCTCTCTTGTTCTATATATTAGGAATAATCATTATTCGAGATCAGGGGTGATGAGCTTGTATCCTTTTCCGTGGATATTGATGATTTCAACGTTCTCATCTTCGCGCAGATGCTTGCGGAGCTTGGTGATGTATACGTCCATGGAGCGTGCGTTGAAATAATTGTCGTCAATCCAGATGGTTTTTAATGCAAAGTCGCGTTGTAGAATTTCATTGGCGTGGGCGCAGAGCAGACTGAGCAGTTCGCTTTCTTTCGTAGTGAGTTTGGTCTGTTTGTCACCACGCGCAAGGATTTGCTTTTGTGTGTCGAAAGTGAAACTTCCGATTTTATAGAAGGTGCGGTCCTTGTTTTTCTTACCTCGCACACGGCGCAGGATTGCATCGATACGGAATGTTAATTCTTCCATGGAGAACGGCTTGGTCAGATAATCGTCCGCTCCGATTTTGAATCCTTCCAGGATGTCTTCTTTCAGCGTTTTGGCAGTGAGGAAGATGATGGGTACTTCTTCGTTGCTCTGACGTATGTCCTTCGCAAGACTGAAACCGTCTTTCTTAGGCATCATCACGTCAAATACGCACAGGTCGTACTTGTCTTTCAGGAAAGCTTTGTAACCGGCTTCACCATCGGTGCAGAGTTCTGTGTCATACCCTTTTGCCTGCAAATACTCACGCAGCAACATTCCGAGATTTTCATCGTCTTCGCAAAGCAGAATTCTCATTTTTTCATTCATAATGTCTAAGATTTAATAGTGGGTAAAGTTATTATAAATTTTGTTCCTTTTCCTATTTCACTGTCGGCATGTATGGTACCTCTGAGGTTGGTTATGACGCTTTTCACGTAGGCCAGTCCCAATCCGAAACCTTTCACATCGTGGCGGTTGCCGGTATGTACGCGATAGAATTTGTCGAATACTTTTTTGAGGTTCTCCTTTTTGATGCCTATACCATTGTCGGCGATGGTAATTGTGACCTTCCCCTTTCCGGTATTTGCGGTCATCACTTCCAGTTGCAGGTCTTTATCCGGATTTTTGTATTTTACGGCGTTATCCAGAAGGTTGAATATCACATTTGTGAAGTGCATTTCATCAACGAAGATGATAGGCTCTTCTGTGGTTTGCAGGTCGGTGGTGATGGTTCCTCCGGAGCTTTCTACTTTCAGGCGGAATGTTGTCACCACATCGGTAATTAGGGCATTGAGGTTCACTTCTTTTCTCTTGAAGGTAGCTGCGTTTTTGTCGAACATGGACATTTGCAGTACTTTTTCTACCTGGAAACGCAGGCGTTTGGTTTCATCGTTAATGATGCCGGATATGTGCCGGAACATAGCTTCGCTTTTATTGACCGAGGGGTCGTTAAGCATCTGTGCAGCCAGTGAGATGGTAGATATCGGTGTTTTGAACTCATGCGTCATGTTGTTGATAAAGTCGTTCTTTATTTCCGACAACCTTCTTTGTCTGAATATGGTAAATATGGTGAAGATAAATATGATAAGCAGTACCACGGTAAAGATGATAGCCGGTATCATAAAACGCACACTGGTGAAGATGTACTTCTGCATTTCGGGGAAATGGATGTTGATGATTCCCATTTGTGCCGGCGGATCATTGGGGTATAATACCTGCCTGTAAGTGTATTCTTCTCCCTTCATCTCGTAGTCGGAGCACCGGTATAGTTCTCGGCCATCGGATGTAGTTACCGAGAAATGATAGCCAAGTTCGATACCGTTGTTTCTGAGTTCAGCCTTAAGGTATCTGTCCAGTACCATGAAGTTGACACGGTTTTGCAGGGGCTTGTCGCTCGTTTGGTACAGTATGGAATAGATGACATCATTGAGTAATGTTTTTTGGTACAGATACATTTTTTTGATCTGAGCCCGGGTGTCTTTCTTTTTGTCTGATATGTTGTAGTTGTTTGCTATCAGTCCTTTGGGAATACTGGATGGGCGGGTGGTAAGGGTCCTAAGTTCGAAGGCCGAAGGCAGCGTGTCGGAAGCGCCTTTTGCTTTGTTTTGTGTTGTAGCCGAACTGTTCCGGTGTCTGAGTTCCGCTTCCAGATTTCGTTGTGTTTCGTCCATTTCCAGGTTTCTGGCTGCGCGGTAAAGGCTCCGCATCACCGATTCGTCAAATTGCTCCTTTCGCATTTTGATAACTTCCTCCAGATACCTCATCTGCAAATAAAGCAGGGTCAGGAAGGAAATTCCCATTACAGCAGCTATGATCCAAATCGTTGACTTTTTCATGGTTGCAAAGGTATTGAACTATTTTATAGAAGTGTTATTTTTCAGATTAATTTATTTAATATGTTATCGGTTTTAACGATTTGAATATTTATACTTATTCTTTTGTTAAGTAAAATAGGTTTATTTTGTTTGAATTATAGGAGGGAAACGAATAAAACAGGTTGCGACAATTTTTATGCAGCCTTCATGTGCAGATTATGTATAATGTGCTTTTGCTACATGGAGCTACCGTCGAATTGAAAGGGCAGCAGATCGCCGGCTTTTTCGGTGATATAGATTTCATGGCTACCATAAAGGATGATTCGGATGTTTTGATGAAACCGATGCTCGGTTTCAATCAGCACTTGCCGGCAGGATCCGCATGGAGTGATGGGGGAAGTCGTGTATTCTCCGTCGGATTTTCGGGCGGCTATGGCTATGGCGCGGATCGGGGTTTCCGGATATCGGGCATTTGTATAAAACATGGCACACCTTTCCGCACAGGTTCCTGAGGGGTAGGCGGCATTTTCCTGATTGCTGCCTGAGATTATTTCTCCGTTTTGTAATAGTATGGCGGCTCCGACCGCAAAACCCGAATATGGAGAATAGCTGGTCAGGGTTGCCGCTTTGGCTTTCTCTATTAGTTTTTTCTCGTCTTCGCCTAATTCGAACTCCTGACAGATCTGGTACTTGATGGAAAGAATTTCTTTTTTCATGTTTTTTATGTTTGGGTACAAGTCGTATTATGGTTGACAGGAAAGAATGATTCCGTCAATTTTTTCGTACATCAAAGAGACCAGCCGTGGAACGGCATACTGCGGACGGTCTGTTTCTTTGATCTGGAAGTAACCGTCTATATCGACCGACTCGTGCAACTGTACAATATAACAGTCTGCATAAAGTCTGCGATGGGTCAATTGATGTTTCAGCCCTTTCAATACAGGCTGGATGGTGGAATGGGGGATTATGGAACACAGGGAGGGGTGTTGCCATGTTTCTGTATCGTCCGGGGCATGGTCAAATTCCAAAATGAAAGGTTCATATAATCCTTGCCAGATGTCTCCTTTTCCGCGGCGGTGCAGGTAGATGTTTTCTCCATGTTTTAAATATAGGTAGACGAGGTACCGTTCTGTTATTTTCGTCTTTTGGGTTTTGATGGGATAGGTTGTCTGTGAGCTGTGCTGCCGGGCATGACATCCGGAAGCAAGCGGACAAATGTCGCATGATGGAGAGGCTGGGGTGCACTGTAAAGCTCCGAAATCCATTATGGCCTGATTATAGGTGGCGGGGTGGTTCGGATCCATCATTTGTGAAGCTATTTGTGCAAAGACTTTTTTTCCTTTCGTTGTATCAATGGGAACATCGATTCCAAAGTAACGTGACAAAACGCGATAGACATTACCGTCCACTACGGCGTGTGGCTGTTCGTAGGCAATGGAGCAAATGGCAGCAGCCGTATAGTCTCCGATGCCTTTGAGCTTTCGTACTTCTGAATAGGTGTTGGGAAATTTACCCATTTGAGCTATCTGCTGTGCTGCAGTATGAAGGTTGCGCGCCCTGCTGTAATATCCCAGCCCCTGCCACATTTGCAGGACCTCGTCTTCACTTGCTTCTGCCAATGAACAGACATCCGGAAAACGGCGGATAAAGCGCAGGTAATAGTCGTATCCCTGTGCTACACGAGTCTGCTGCAATATGATTTCGGAAATCCAGATTCGGTAAGGATCCTTTGTGTTACGCCAAGGTAGTTCTCTTTTATTATACTCATACCATGTAAGAACAGCCTTGCGCCAACGTTGTTCAAGTGACGGTGAACTGTCGGGCAAGGCTGCTGTTGCAAAGGCGGAGTTTTTTTCTTTGGTATCCAATGATGCTTTTGTTTCAGATTCTGCGGCTCTAATGGAACAGCTTGATACGTTGCTCCTCCGAGAGTTTGCATATCAGCAATGTTCCGTCTTTCTCTACTACAAGATATCCGTCAAGTCCTTGGACGACTACTTTCTTTTGTTGTGTGGCATGTATGATACAGTTATAGGTATCATACAGATCTATATTCTCTCCGATACGGGCATTCCCGTATTCGTCCTGTCGGCTCATTCGGCGGAGTGAGCTCCATGTTCCCAAGTCACTCCATCCGAAATCCGACGGATATACAAAGATCTCTTCCGCTTTTTCCATAATGGCGTAGTCTATGGATATGCTCTCGCATTGCGGAAATACCTGATTGATCATTCCTTGTTCCTGAGGAGTGTCGTAGTAGGAATAAATGTCCTCGAAAATGTGGGAAATTTCAGGGCAATATACTCTGAATGCGTTAACAATAGTGCTGACGCTCCAGATAAAAATTCCGGAATTCCAGTAATAGTTGTTTTGGCTGACATACTCTTTCGCAACCTCTTTTGTTGGCTTTTCCTTAAAAGAGTCGACTCTGAAAATGTTCTTTTGACGTGAAGACGAAAAACTAAGATCAGCTTTGATGTATCCGTAGCCTGTTTCCGGGTAGGATGGACGAATGCCGAAGGTGACGATGGCATCGGTCTCGGCAGAGAAGGCCATACATTCCGCTATGCCTTCACGAAAAGTCTTGACATCTGTAATGATATGGTCGCTGGGAGCCACAATTACATTGGCACGCGGATTGCGCTTTTTGATTTTCCAACTGACATAACAGATGCAGGGAGCCGTATTGCGGCGGCATGGTTCATAAAGAACATTCTCCTGAGGAATTTCAGGAAGTTGTTCTTCAATCAGTTTTTTATAATCGGCCGATGTCACGATCCAGATGTTTTCAGGAGGAACAAGTTCCTTGAAACGGTCTACTGTAAGTTGGATAAGAGTTTTTCCACATCCCAGTACGTCAAGAAATTGTTTGGGACATTCCTGACTGCTTACAGGCCAGAAACGTCCTCCTATGCCGCCGGCCATAATTACCAGATGGTTGTTTGTCATGGTAGATGATGCTTGCGTATTAAAGTCTACGGTTCTATTTTTCGTCTTTTTGCATGGTTCCTTCAATATAGATACGTGTCATGCTGTTGGAGGCGTTGGACCGTATGGTTATCGGTTTTTTGAAGTAGCCGGGGAATTTGCCTTTCCCGTTGTATGTAACGTTTATCTGTCCTTTCTTTCCTGGTTCGATGGGAGTTTTGGTATAATTGGCGACAGTACAGCCGCATGAGGAAAATGCCTGTTGGATGACAAGAGGCTGGTTGCCATTATTTGTGAAACTGAACACACACGAAACAGGTTTGCTTTCAAGAAATGTTCCGAAATTGTGGGCTGTTTTATCGAATTTGATCACAGCTTGCGCGGAAGCCGTCAGCCCGGTCAATACAATTAGCGTGGTAAAAAAAACTGTCAGACGTTTCATTTTTTTACATTTTTAGTAGGTGTAAGTGCAAATGTAAAACTTATTCTTTAAATAAATAATCTTTCACAAGAAAAAATGTGCATATTTCATTAGTTTCTGTATTTTTGCACTTTCGCAAGACAAGAGAAAGGTGGACAGTTGCAAGTCTCATAAAGTGCAAAAAGCCCCGGTCGAGAAGATAATTCTGGGAATTGATCCCGGCACCAATGTGCTGGGCTACGGAGTTATTAAGGTAAAAGGACGTTCGGTAGAGATGCTGGCCATGGGAGTCATTGATTTACGGAAGTGTAAGGATGTGTACCTGAAATTAGGACGGATTTATGAGCGTGTGATGGGAGTCATTGATGCTTTCCTGCCGGATGAATTGGCTATCGAGGCTCCTTTTTTTGGAAAAAATGTACAGAGCATGCTCAAACTGGGACGGGCGCAGGGAGTGGCAATTGCCGCCGCTATCAGTCGCGATATTCCCATCCATGAATATGCTCCCTTGAAAATAAAAATGGCAATCACTGGAAACGGGCAGGCCAGTAAGGAGCAGGTGGCTTCCATTCTGCAACGTTTGCTTAATATCGGCCAGGAAAGCATGCTGCCTTATTGGGATGCGACAGACGCCCTTGCGGCGGCCTATTGTCATTTTCTTCAGGGCAGTCAGGTCGATTATGTGTCGGATGCACCCCGTACTTGGGCGGCTTTTGCAAAGCAGAATGCGGGACGGGTTAGTGGAGGACTTACCGGTCCGCAGAGAAAATTGGCGGAACTATTATGCAGGAAATCATCAAAATAACACAGGCTGTCCCGAGTAATGAAATGTTTCGTATGGCTGCTCCCGTGAATTTTACATTATATGACGGAGAACATATTGCTGTATGCGGACCAAATGGCGGAGGAAAGTCCTTGTTTGTCAATATCCTGACAGGATCGCTCCCGCTACGTTCCGGTATGGTAGAGTATGCTTTTTCTTCCCGGCAGCCGGTGGCAGACAATATCTGTTGCCTGAAATTGCAGGATGTCGGTGGAGCGGTGGCATCTTCCTATTACCAACAACGTTGGAACAAATGGGACGATACCTTCTTCCCGACTGTCATGGAAGTCTTGCAGCAGAAGGCCGAAGGTTGTAAAAACGGAGTGAGGAATGCCGTGGAGTATTGGGTGGATCAGTTTTCTGCCCGGGATTTGCTTTACAAAACCGTCAATTTACTGTCAAGTGGCGAATCACGGAAGTTCCAATTACTGAAATGTCTTTTGTCTGCTCCCAGCATATTGGTGATAGATAATCCTTTTATTGGTCTTGATTCTGCTACACGCCGCACCTTTGTCAGGTTGCTCGAACGGATAAAGGAACAGGTCTCTTTGTTTCTGATCGTGAGTCGTGCAGAAGATATACCGGATTTTATTACGCATGTCCTGTCGGTAGAGAAACGGATTGTGGGTGAGAAAGTCCCTCGTCAGAATTTTCTGGAGAAAGGTGCCTTTATGTCGGAGATACGTCTTCCGGAAAGTTCTGTATACAGAGAGACTGAACCGGTGGGGCTACCCATAGTGGAATGTAATGGAGTGACGGTCAGATATGATGGCTTCACCATTCTGGACCGTCTGGACTGGACGGTAAGAAGAGGCGAGCACTGGGCTTTGACGGGAGAGAACGGAGCCGGAAAATCTACACTTCTGTCCCTTGTTTATGCCGACAATCCCCAAGCCTATGCGTGCGATATCCGGATGTTCGGACTGCGGCGTGGCCGAGGAGAGAGCATCTGGGATGTCAAAAGACGAATCGGATACGTATCTCCGGAAATGTTCAATGCCTTTCGCCGGCCATCCCCTGCTCTCGATATCGTGGTCGGAGGCTTGCGTGACAGTGTCGGTTCCTATGGGACGTTTTCCGCGGAAGAACGGAAGACAGCGGCCGAGTGGATGAGATGTTTCCGTCTTGAACATCTTTCTCATCGTAACTATATGCAGCTTGCAGACGGGGAGCGACGGATGATATTGCTGGTACGTGCTTTTGTCAAATCCCCGGAACTGCTTATACTGGACGAACCTTTTCAGGGATTGGACAGCCGGCAAGTTTCTGTGGCGAAAGCTGTCATAGACGAATACATGCGGCAGCCGGACCGCACATTGATTATCGTGACACACAGTCTTCAGGACCTGCCGCAGTGCATAGACCATACGCTGCATCTTTCCAGAAACAAACAGCCATAAATAACAGAATATATGAGACGTTACATCTTTTTGAGTGCATTCCTTATGTTCGCCGCCATCCCCGTAAAGGCACAGGATGTATATAATTTTGTGCTTGAGAATGCCACTCGCATAGTGAACACACCCACAAGCAGTTTCACCCAGACGCGCATAGCCCAGTTCAAGCGTACCGTTTTGGTTTACATGCGGGGGAAGGCCCACGAAGAACATCCCGATGGCGTGACGCATAATTTCCTGAACACGCAAGCCTATTACCTGTCCGAATTCGTTACCTTGTTTTTTGACGAGCTGATGAAAGATAAGGGTCGTGACGAAGAGGCAAGGAAAAAGAAGATATTGCTTTTCATGGATGCATCAGTTTCCAATCCTTTGTTTGAAGATTCTGATGAGGAAACCACTTATGCGTATATCAACGAACCGGAAGAGCTGACCCCCTTTTCTCTGAATACAGACTGGCAGAAGGCGTATTATGCTGTCATGTCGCAACTGAAGAAATGAAATGTGTACATATTATGAAATGCCGTGCAATAGAAGTTGCACGGCATTTCATATGGATAGGACCTGTGAAGAATGTAAAATTTTTCACAGATCGTTTTGGGAGTGTGGGTTTAAGGGCGTCTGTAAGTGACGCGGCGAGCAGCATTATCGTCATAAATAATCTGTTTCAGTTTTTCCGCTGGTACACTGACGGCCTTGCGCGAGAGCTCCGGTACATTATAGCTTTTCATGAGCAGGAGGTTTTGTTCCGGATCTTCCTGAGGCAGAAGAAATGCCTTGTGGGCAATTCCGTTTTGGTCGAAGTAGGCTATGTATACGCGTGTATAGGAACCGTCGTCGCGCCGTGAGGCGAAGACTATCCAGCGTCCGTTGCTACTCCATGTATGATAGCTGTCCACGTCGTTGCTGTTGGTGGCGGTAAGTGGAAAGATTCTGCCGTCCTTCAGATCCTTGATGTAAAGGTCGGAGGAACTATGCCAGATATGGAATTGTCCGAAGTTGCCGAGTGTGAAGAGCATATAGCGCCCATCCGGACTGATGCGGGGCACAGAAGCACTCTTGCCCAGGGAATCGCAGTTGACTTCCATCCGGGGAGTGCCGAAGCGACGGGTCTGTCCGTCAAAAGGCAGGCTCATGATGTTGTAGCGTAAAGAGTCATAATGTGTCAGTACGTAGTCGGAATGAGTGGAGTCGGGGTGTTGTGTGATGTCAGGAACGGAAGCCGAACAATAGTATATCCGTTTGCCGTCCGGTGACCAGCAAGGGAATGTTTCAAACGTGTCCTTGGTTTTCAGAATATTGGTGAGGGTATTTGCATCAGCATCATAGAAAACGAGGTCGGAACCATAGTCCAGAACCTCTATCTTTTGTTTGTCCATCATGTGAAACGCCTGTCCGGTGAGGTTGGAGGAAAAGACTATCCAGTTTTTTGACGGATGCCATGAGGGATATACGGTGGAGGAGAGGATGGAATCGCAGGACATATTGACTTTATATGTTTTGTCACCGTCCAGAAAAACCGTTCCGCCGTGCTTTGCTCGGACATGGAAGAGGGATTTTCCAGTGCTTCCCCAGTTTTGGTAGGTATGGCAGTTAACACAATGATTCTCTTCTTTTTGGTATTGCCGGTTGTTTTCATAAATGGCAGTCTGCTCAAAGGTGCTCAGGTCGCGCTGGTAGAGTCCCAACATGCGGTAGAGTTCGTAGCTCGGTTCGATGAGACGGTAGGAGAGATAGCGATCGATAGGTTCTTCGGCAATATTGACGGACCAGGAAGGATGCTTTACCCATTTGTTGTTGCGCAGGGCATACAGTGTAACAGTGAGTTCGTTTCCTTGATTGGATTTGAGCAGGTTGCGCCATTCGAGCGAGTCGAATTCTATTTTTCCGTCTTCAGATGCCGAGGCGAGGAGCGACCCTCCTTTTCCTTCAAGGGAGATGACGAACTCTGTTCCTTCAGATTTGGCCTGGATGTTGAGAGGGGCGATGTTGGGCGGAATGGTGATGTCGCGGTAATCGGGATAGATAGAAGCCTGCTCTTTGGTGGAAATACTGTCGGAAGGGATGGATACATCTGAACTGCATCCGGCGGATAACAGAACTGAAAGAAGGATATGGAAGATGTTTTTTTTCATATTTGTCTGATTGCTTGTGTGTTTTCTTTATCAATTGACGCCGCTGTTGTGACTGTTGTCTTCTTGCTTTTTGGGACGTATGTTCTGGCAGTAATAGTAGAATACGTAGTTTCCCAGCCATTTTTCTTTTAGCAGGTCCAGCAGGTCGGTGGGGATTCCGTTTTTCAGGTCGGTGGTCATGCGTTGTTTCCAGTCGGCTGTGTCATTGTATTTTTCACGGTAGTATGTTTGTACATCGTTGAAGAAGTCGCGCAGGAAGAATTCCGATCCATTGCCGAATCTGCCACCTGCCCCAGGGGCCAGTTCCGGGAAATGTTGGAATATGCCCGGCTGTTTTTGGCCGAAAATGACGATGGCTTGCTGCAAGGCGGGAGAGAGGGGAGTTCCGTTCCGGCGCAGTTGAAGCGCACGTTCCATGGCGTTGGGAAGATCTTTGGAATATAGACAGGCCATGATCGAAGGAATGAGTGCGGCTTCGCGTCCGCTCCGCAGGCCTATGTTATATCCCAAAAAGGCTGGGGCGCGGTAGTTTTGCTCAAAACGATTCTCAAGAGGTTCAAGAGCGTATACACGCGAGAGTACCGGATCATTCTTTGCCAGTTCGGGATGGTCTATCATGGGGGAATATTTGTTAACGAAGGATTTCTCGAAGGGTATGCTTTCTATGATTTTCATGTATTTGCGTGACAGCTCTTTTTCTCCTTTCATAACGGAGCAGATGGCCAAGCGCTTCAGATAGTACAGACGGGGACCGTTCATTACGATATGTTCCAGGGCCATGTGGTAGGAGGGGTTCAGCAGACCGGCAAAAAAATTGCAGTCGGCCAGGAAGATGCCATACTCCTCGCTTCCGTCTTTTTTGTCCAGGCGTGTTGTCTCCGGAAAATTGAACGGAATTTGGAACAAACGGTCGTAAAGTTGATCTGTTTGTATCAGTCCTATGGTATAGTATGCGGCAACGGCTCTCGAAGGATGGCGGGCACTGAGACCGTCTTCTACCAGGTTGTTGAAATCTTCGCGGAGAATGCTGTTTTGCATGCGTGCTGTCAGAATCTCGTTCTGGTTGAATATCAAAGTACAGCTATAAAGAATGACGCTGAACAGGACGATACAGAGGTTCCCTTGGTTCAGTGCTGAAATTTTGCACGATGAGTCTTTGGCTTTCTTCTTGCGGAGCAAAGCACTGGCACCGGCTAAGATAGCCGACAACAACAAGATACCGAGGGGGACGAGAACGATGAGGGACGGTTCGTTTTTGTAATAGATGCTGGTCCCGCGCCATACCATCCATCCCAATATGAGGAACGGGACGAGAAAAGACAGACCGCGCAGGCGAGGAGGGAGAGACATGGAGGAAGCCAGACACCAGGCTGTGCCTGTGAGAATTAGGCTGAGTAGTAAGGCTCCGGTCCACATGCTCTTGAAAGCGATCAGGATGAAGCGGCCTCCCCAGTAGATATACCCAAGACTTTGGTCTGTCAGAAACTTCATGGAGGTGGCATCAAAGGTGAAGAAACTGTCTTGTTCCGCCCGTGTGAAGACATCTCCGTAAATAAATGAACAGAAGATAAATATGAAGATAAAACCCAATAGATAAGGTGATAATCTTATGAAACGTTTTTTCTTATCCGAATGGTTGCTCTCGTGTTTGGGAGTTCGTGATTGAATGTTTTTGGTGCTTGCTTCAGTTTTTTTATTTTTCATAATTTCAGGTTTTCAGAGTGCCTCGTATTTTTTTGAGTCGGAGAAATGAAGATAGAAATGTGGAAATGTCCGATAGTGCCGGTTCATCCCCACATTTCTGTTGCTCTTTTTATAGTTTGTTTATAGGACTATCACTTTTTTGCCTGCAATGATATATACGCCAGGTGTGAATCCTTCAACCACTGTAAAGTTATCCTTGACGTTTACGGTACGCACAAGAACTCCTCCCGCATTGTATATGTGTAAAGTCGTCGGGTAGGTGGCGTTTATCGCAATGGATCCCTTTCCTCCTGAAATGCCTAGGTGGCTGTTCTCGATCGAAACGATGCCATCGGGTATCTCGGGTTTGGTGTACTCGTATTGATTGTCGAGGTAGGCCAGACGGGTCCGGATCCAATCGGTGATATAATCCACATCTCCTTCGATATCATTGTGCAGCGAACTCCATTTGTTTTGTTCACGCTGGTCGGCATGGCTTTCGGCAAAAAGTCTGGCGTAATCGGTGAAGCGTTCTATCAGCTGGTCTTCGTCGAAATATGTCTGTCTTAACTGTGCGTAGCGTTCCATCAGGGTATTTCTCCATATCCTATACGTGCTTTTGGCCAACCGATGGAAGATGGTATGTGTACCGTGTTCGTAAGCCCACAGGAAAGTGGTGTAATCCTGTTCTGCCTGTGTGTAGGAACGGCTTCCGTCCCATCTTCGGCCCCATGTACCGTCAAGATCCCAAGGAGTAATGCCTATTTTTTCCGCATGCTTTTCACCCTGTTGGTCGTAGTTGAAGAAGAACATATTTTTGCCGTGGTTGTCTGTGGCCAGCATCAGTTCGATGAAGAGGTAGTAGTCGTTGATGACGGGACGGTCAAAATAGTTGTCAAACTTATTGTCGAACTCTACGTCCGAACTTGTGGCTACAAAGTTGATGGCATTCCAGAGAGGGCCCCAGTCTATTTTCTCTTCCTCATAATCCGGGTATTTCACTTCGTATTCTCTCCATGTTTCCTGGCGGAGGTTGTTGTTATAGGATGCCGGAGCACGTTTCGGGAAATATTCGGAATCAATTTCGTGCCCCATGAGCACTTCATAATTCCATTGGGAGGATTTATAGAGAGAGCCGTGAATGACGGCAGGTTCCGTTTCTGTGGCTGCCACGTATTTTTTCAGTTTAAGCTGTTTGCGGTCCATTTTTTCAGTCATGCAATACAGCCCGTGATAGGTGCCGTTCAGAAATACTTCGACAAAACGTCCGCGTGTTCCGGTACGGGCTTTGGGCTCCCATCCTTCGCGGCGGTGATATGGTTTTGTGGCAAAATCGTTCCACAGATCGGTGGAGACGCGGTTGCGCATACAGGATTTGTCTACAGCCATTGCATCGAGTATCCAGTTGTTGTCATTTCTCAGGCCGAAAAATTCACGGTCTACGGAATTTCCACTCTCGTCACGTAGTTTGATGGCGTAGCTTTTTTTGGCATAGTTTTGGGCTGAAGCTCCGCGGTAACGGTAAGCTGCGACAAAAGTGGAGTCGTAACCGGCAGTTCCGCCGTCGTTGACGCGTATGGTTCCGGTCGTATATATGCTACCAGAACAACTGGGTACATTGATTTCTACGATAGGCAGAAATGTGAAGCTGAGTGTTGATGAGACAATCACCTCATTGTCTTCATTGACAAGAGACAGGCTATACGGCTCGGCGCAGGAGACGTTTGTGAGTGTGATATTGTTATTCTCGTCCGGTTGTTGTCCGTTTACGAGCAGGCGTGTGCCGGCAGGGACGGTCGGTTTCAACTTCAGGTGAACAGTCCCTGTAAAGGTCTGTCCTCCCCGCAAACTTTCGGGCAGGCTGAACATATAGTTTTTGTTTTTCTGGTCATACACCAGATCTTTATCGTTCAGGCGCAGAGAGTCGATGCAGGATTTGAAGGAGGTGGTGACGGTTCCGTCGAAAGTTATGCCGTTTTCAAGAAGATGCTCCAGATGGCGGTTGTCCGATGAACAGAATATAAAGGTGGAACCTTCGTCACAATCATAAAGACCGATGACATTTTTGTCTCCCAGATTATAATCGTTCCAGAACAGATAGGAACTCTGTGCCCATATTTCGGTGCTGCCTTCTTCCGGCAGGTTGTCCTGTTTGCTTATAGCATATCCCGAATATTGCGTGTTGCTGTTGTAGTAGGAGAAATCCCAGATATTGGTTCCTTTTGTATTTCCCGTGTAGAGACGAAGGGGAGTCCGGCCGTTCCCGGAACGATAGAATTCTGTCGAAATGTATTTGCCATCTTCACTATATATATTTATGTAGTTGTTGGCTGCCATGAAGTAGAAGTTGGTGCCGTTGTTGCTGCTTTGATAGAGCTCCCCGTCGTTTTCTACAGCATACATGCCGGAGCGTACATTCCGTATTTTGTAAAGAACGGGCTGCTTCGTGTCAGTTGTGAGGACTATAGGCATAGCCAGTCCGGTACGCTCCCAATATTCACCGTTAGGAGTTTTCCCGCTCATGCCTGTAATGGAGGAGTCCGTATCTCCATCGGTTGAGTCATCTGTTATGGATTTTCCCTGTTCGTTGTAGATGTGGAACAATTCGTTGCTGGTGCTTCCGAAAGGATAGGTTCCGACAAGGTTCGTTCCGTCAGTGCGGATGTTCACTCCTATAGAACTATTGTCGGCGTTCAGAATATAGACGGCTCCGTTTGAGTTTTCTCGGAAGATCCATCGGCCGGTATCATCGGTTACAGTGTTTCTCAGTTGAAGGCCTTTTGCCGTATAGTTGCCGCTGTCATCTGTCAGGCGGCCGTCAACGGCTACCAAGTATTGTTTGCTTTGGGCATTGCAGATGGTGTAATATCCGTTACCGTCTTCCGTAATCAGCCAATAACTGTCTTCATGGAGTTGTCCGGATGTGGCATCGTAATAGATGAAAGGCGCTGCTCCGTGATTGTTTCCCAATACCATAGACCCGCTTTCCCACAGGTCGCATACGAAATAATACTTTTTGCCGCTGTCTATTTTTATGGTAGCGTGCAAGGCGGCCGTCAGCAGAAGACCTAATAAAAAAATTATTGTTTTTTTCATGGTAAACTGATTTTTATGGGCCAAAATTACAATAAAAACAGGTGGGAGCCAAGAACTTCCACCTGTTTTTTAGCTAATGTGTGTTGTGATGTACTTATTTTCCGGCGCTCTTTATTGTTTGGAGAAGCGGAAGCTACGTAGATAGAGTTTCAGCTCTTTACCGCTGGCATTGGTCAGTCTTATTTTGTTGGCGCTCATTCCGGCAATTTCGTTACCAGTATGTACTGTGGTCTCACCTTCTTTGTAGTGAAGCAGGCCGATGGGTTTCCATTCGTTTCCTGAATAGACGGTCAGTTTGAAATTTTCGGCTTGGTTGGCGGCGCCGAAATCGAAATCAAGACCTTGCAGCTTTATGGGCTGTTCCATTTCGATGATCAGTTCGGAGCCGGAGGGCCATGTGATGACTTCGTTGGACGGATTGATCCTGATCTCGTTTCCTCGGCTGCTGATGGGCTGTTGGCGGAGTTGTGGCACGGTGGAGACCAGATGATACGGTTGATATTCGGCTACAGGATTAAGATGAGAGTGGGTCCGTTCGTTCCAGGATGTCACGGCTTGGGCGAACAGTTGGTTGAGTGTCGGGAGCAGGATTTTTGTCGCTACTTTGATGCCCGGTTGCAATGGATGCCTTACGTCACTATTTTCCAGTTCATACATTTGGGCTTGCAGGGAGCGTGCTTCTTCATAGTAGGTCATGAATGAGCTGAGGGGAGCTTCTGTCGCAGTTTTTTCGCTACGGACGAGAGCGATGACAGCAGTTCCGTATTCGGCTGCCAGTTTGGCTTGAAGCAACCATGGACGCAATTCACGGATGAGGGCCGGATTGCTTTTGTCTGCCAGCAGCAGGTTTACTGCCGTCCGGAGCTCACGGCAGCGGTCGTGTAGGTTTTCCAGGGCTTGAGATTCCCCGTTCAGGGCCTGTTTGGCGCAGGGCTGGAGTTCACGGCTTTCATCGCGGCGGAACCCGTGTCCGTTCGGGCCAAGGTCTTCGTTATAGACGGCGAAGGTGCGGAGGGCGGCAGCATTCGAGGGGAGCAGGCTGCGGATGGCTTCTTCCCAGCTTTTTTCGTAGTTATAGGCTTTCATGTTCCATGTATAGTCCGCAATGTTGTAGAGGCCTATTTTAGAGGCCTCGGCATGTTCCATCGGGTTGGAGACGAACCCGGACATGTCGCCGGCGATGTCCAGTCCGTTGCCGTAGGCTGGGCCCAGAAGAATGTGGTCCCTTACGAAGTCGCTTACGGGGAAATTCCACCAGATGTAGGCCTTCCGCTCAATCCGGTCGTTAATCCATTCCATGGACGGTTTGTCCAGACAGTGTACGACAGAGTTTCCGGTCCACATGATTTCCACTCCCTTGTTCATGTTTTTGCCCAATGTGCGCAAGTAGCCTTTGGCGTCGTCGGCCCATGCTCGGTTGTATTCCGTGGGGCACATGATCAGCGGGGAAACGTCCGGTTTTTTGCTGACGAAATGATCATCTACGTAATTCAGCAACTCTGCTTGTTTGTCGGCTTTTGCGCCTTCGCCCCAGATGTCATCGAAAAAGACGGCGAATGCGCGTACGCCGATATCGTACATGTGCTCCAATTTTCTGACCAAAGCATCGCGGTCGCTTTCTGTCCATTTGATGTCCAGTCCCGGATGGATCGCCCAATAGAATTTGACACCTTTTCCGGCAGCATAGCGGGCCAGTTCACTGATGCGGGCCGCTTCGGTTTCAGGGTAGTCCTCCCGCCAGTGTGAGCGGTGGTAGGGATCGTCTTTGGGGCCGTAAATGTAGACGTTCATCTTGTTACGGGCATAGAAGTCGAACTGGCGCAGGCGGGTTTCATGGCTCCAAGGGGTGCCGTAGAAACCTTCTACCACTCCGCGCCATGCTACGTCCGGCCAGTCTGTCACTGTTCCGCATTCCAGATTACCGTTTTTCATGATGTCCAGCAGGGACTGTACACCGTAGAACATGCCTTGCTGATCGGCTCCGCCAATATAGACGGCTTCTTTCTCTATGCGTATGGCATAGCCCTCGCGGCGGTCAGGTATCAGCTTGGCAATGGCTTTTACCGCTTTGTCGCCCTTCGTGCCAAGATATACGGTGAACTTGGATTTTCCGTCTTTGTACGGTCCGGCGGTTTCGAGGGAAGTTGTCGCTATGTTGCCTTCATATTTCTTGTCCGTTACGATTTTCCAGCTCGCGGGGGCTTTAAATTGAGAATTGGCCTCTACGCGGGTTTGTTGGGGGAATGGGTGAATCTCTGAAATCTGTGCGTCCAGTGTTCCGAAAGTCAGGCAGAACAAGCCTGCCGATAGAATTGTTTTTTTCATACGGTAATGTTGTGATAAAGGTATGCCGTTTTAAGGTTGTTATGGAGAGCCGGTATCTCCTTCTATTTTTTGCAAATATAGAAAATAAAAATAGAAAATGTTGTGGTTGAATGCACTTTTTGTCATAGCTGGCCGCAAAATCCGTCTCACAATCACGTCCCCTAGTGGAATGTACAATGGTATGCTAATTCAGGACTTAGACATCGCTGACGTTTCTTCTGAAAGACGTAACCCAATACTTGCAAATGTCATGGCCCAACTGGACTATATGGAGAAAAGAGGTAGTGGACTCACACGCATCTGCAACGAGCCCAAAGTATTGGATGGGTATAGGGATGAACTGAAACCTGTTTTCAGATCTACACTAACTCAATTTCAGACTATCATATTTGCCTCCGCCGACATGATAAATGTAGGAGATAATGACGGAGACGTGTCGGAGACGAAAATTACTGAGCATCAGCAGAAAATACTGAATCTCATCAAAGAGTCTCCGACAATTGAACTCGGCGCAAAAAATATAGACTGGCTTCACGAGATGTATGATGCCGTATGGCACCAGCTGGAAGAGACAAATGATGTTGAACACCAAACGGAAGAATCATGAAATATCAGGTGGAAAATGCAGTCTCCAGTTTCTTTTACTACATGTGGAATGCCTGCATCCCAAAGAGAATATCCATCCTTACTTTTCCTATTATGACAAGCGTACCGGCCTGAGTACAGGATTTGATTCAGCCTTGTCAAAATTGTCCGCGATCAAGGCACAAATATCCATCGCGGAACGGAAAGAAAAGGAATACATAGAATACCAACGTGCAAACAATCTGTTTTTTGATGAACTCACAGACAGGCAACTGCTTCGGTTCCGAGAAAAATTGCGAATGAAAAAGGAGAAACATGCAGCGTTGAAGCAACAAATCCGTTCAGAAGTAGAAGCCATATCCGAAAGTGAATGCGATATCAGGCTTTAATCCAATAAAAAACAAGTAACTTTGCAGCCAGATTGTGATAACTCATATCTGGAATATACGAAAAAAGAAGCGATATGCATTTTTGTAAGTCGAGAACGTCGGAAACGCCTCCACGACCTTAGACTTAGAATGTTGCATTGATTGTTTGCGCTTCTGCATTTAACAATCTGCCCTGTTGGACTTATGGACAAAAAAGAATAAATACAATGGAAATGAAATTCTGTCAGAGCTGCGGAATGCCGCTCACAAACGAAATCCTCGGAACGAATGCCGATGGTACACCTAACGAGGATTACTGCATCTATTGCTACAAGGACGGCAAGTTTACGCAAGACATGACTATGGAGCAGATGATCGATCACTGCGCCCGGTTCACCGAAGAAATCAACAAACAATCCGGCCAGAATCTGACTAAAGAGCAGGCGAAAGAAATGATGCGCGAATTCTTTCCGAATCTAAAACGCTGGAAGAAGTAATATTATGAGTAACGAAATCCTATATATCCTCCTGCCTGATTATGCGGCACACGAGATTGTATATCTTTCACAAGCCATAGCCTCCGATGAGTTTGCGTTGAAAGAAAATCCGAAATATGTCAATAAGGTTGTCGCCCCGGCAATGGAGCCTATAAAATCCATCGGCGGTTTCCGGACTTTACCCGATTATTCGTTTGAAACGATGTCCGACGATTATGCGGCGTTGGTGCTGATTGGCGGCTTCGGTTGGACTACCCCTGTCGCAGAGCAGGTCGTGCCGATTGTCAGGCAAGCCATTGAGAAAGGAAAGATTGTCGGTGCAATCTGCAACGGAGCTTCGTTCATGGCAAAACACGGATTCCTCAATACCGTCAAGCATACCGGCAACGGGTTGGAACAAATAAAACTTTGGGGTGGAGACAACTATACCAATCCTGACGGATATGTCCATGCGCAAGCGGTTCGCGACAAAAACATAGTGACGGCAAACGGTTCGGCAACGCTTGAATTTGCCAAAGAACTGCTCCTGCTGCTCAGAAACGACACACCGGAACGTATCGAAATGTACTATCGGTTCAACAAGCAAGGCTTTTGCACATTATTCCCCGGTTGAAATGAAAATAGAGATAGTTTCCCTGCGTGAACACCCTGAATATTTGGATGACGCAATTCGCTATTTCCAGCAAAAGTGGGCTGATGAAAATTCCATGGCGGTATATGATGACTGCCTACGCAATTGTATCGGTGCGGAAAACCCTTTACCCCAATGGTATTTGCTCATAGACAACAATGGCATAATCGGTTGTGCCGGACTCGTCACAAATGATTTTAATTCCAGAATGGATTTATATCCTTGGCTTGTTGCATTGTATATTGAAGAATCGCACAGGGGCAAGAATTTAGGCAAGCTGTTTATTGGAAAGGCTATGCAGGATGCCGCCCGCTATAGTTTCAAATATCTGAATCTCTGCACAGACCATATCGGGTATTATGAAAGATTCGGCTTCAATTATTTAGGCAATTGCCATCATCCGTGGGGTGAAACAACAAGAGTATATCAAATCAAATTATAATAAAGAAAAATTACGAGTATGGATCATAAGGCGTTTGTATTTGACACAAAGAAATTTCACGCTGAGATAGAACCTGTCATGAAAGACAGCATCAAGAACACCGAAGTGGCTCACCGATATATCAGTGAACACCTTGACGAGTTGCAATCACCTTACACCGGTAATACGCTGGAGGAAGGTTGGGAAGAAGAGTTCGGCGAACTGACACTTCAAGTTTATTTCGACATCCTGCTTACCGCCTGTTACGATGTAGAGGACGATTGCGGCCTGTGTGACATGTGGGATGCCGTGAATGAGGTCATCAAGAGCCTCCATGTGTTTGAAGAGGGAGAACTTCCTGTATTGGGTTGGACAGTGGAGATAGAGGATGTTGTCATTGATCTTGGCATGGAAGGTCTGGGCATCATCGAATGCGATGAGGTGGAGGAAATTCTGAATATACTGGAGGAAAACAGGGACGAAGCGGAAAATGCCGAAATCGAGACCGAAGACCTGCTGTATGAAGCAGAACCGGAAGAATGGATGGAAGCATATGATAATCTTTGCAACCTTTATAAGAAAGCACTTCGGCAGAACAAAGGTCTGCTTCTCACTTTCTGACCATTCAGCCATAAAACATGTGTTGGATTAGATACTATATAATAAGATGTTCTCACGGATTTATGAAATAGATGATTTGCTGCAGCTTCGGGAATATTTGATGGGATTTTCCGATTGCGAGAAGGTTCGGGCATATTTATCAGCCGAATTCCTGAAGTATGGCCGATACCGGAATGCCGAGGAATGGAACAGGGCAGTAAGGCTTTGCGAATGTCTGGCGATTATAGGTTGGGGAAATCTTGAACCAGTCGAAGCGATAAAAGGCATTTATTTCAACGGTAATCCCAGCACATTTTCTATCAATCGTAATGCGAAGGTTCGTTTTTTTGATGCCGTATGGTCAAAGAGGAAAGAGGGTATGGCCATTGATTTCGGAGCATCATCTTTTCTCGGGAGTCCCGATGCTCCGTCAATGAAAAGCCCGATTTCAGAAGATGTCATAGGCGAAATCCTGTCAATGAAACTGAACAGCCAACGAAACTGGATTCCTAAAAATCCGATATGTATAACATGCGGTCTTGCGAATTGTTATGCAAATTCAAAGCCTGTCATAGAGAGCATGGAACAAGAGCTCAAACCGGCATTGAATCAACGCATGCGTCCTGAATTATATGGAAATGCCGTCAACCGGATTATTCTGAATTGCTCATTTAGTTTCTATGACAATTATCATTGCAAAACCAATTATATTATTGCCGACGAGTCTTTGTGCTTGAAGCAGAAAGATTTTTATCCGGCTTTGCTTGGTATGTTCTCGGAGAAAGAAATAGAGGATAATGGCTATTATCTCCGAAATCGCTTTACGTATGTCTCGTTCAGAGCGGATACCGGAATGACACGTGTCGGGATTGTGTTGGAGAAAGAATTCAGCGAACTGCCACATCTAAGGCAGAAACAAGTGCTGAGTGAATACTTTCTTCATGCTGTCAATCAGTGTGCAAAGCGATTATGCAAGAAAGTTAATTATGACTTCAAGCTGATGATAAATGATTTTACAGCCATTCTGGAAGAGTGGCAAGAAAAAGTAAAATAAGAAATATGGTTTATAAGATGGAAAGTATTTCTAAACGTATTGAAGAGATATCGGACAAAAAGGCTTTTTTAGCGTTCTTGGACGAACTGAATAGCAGTTCTCTGACAAATTCTGAAGAATGGGAAAATCGGACAATAGACGAGTTTCTTAACGCCATACAATCGTGGATAGAGGATTTTTCGTCATCAGAGTTTAATGATGTTGATTGGGGAAAGGTTGATTATTCGTTGCTTGCGAGGATCCTATATATGGGAAAGATTTTAGTAGATGACAAAATTTAAATTTATGCTGTTAAACATCTAATTTTCAAGTGATTAAATTTGCAAAAGTCCCTGGAATTTAGTAATTTAAAGGAAAAGTTTGGTCGCTTTTTCTCATGAAAACTA